>ERZ772979.262-NODE-262-length-41313-cov-19.238330_pt1 | contig 41313 bp, 52 predicted proteins | sample MGYA00511130_ERZ772979 | MGnify/ENA primary metagenome ERZ772979 (study PRJEB29015, sample SAMEA2738103) | human oral metagenome | biome: human oral; feature: human-associated habitat; material: saliva | place: China | collected 2186 ...
CTCTTGTATTCGGTACAAAGGATGATGGTGTATCAACTACTATTGATATGATTACTGGTGGTCTTGGTAAAACAATGACTATCGAAAACCGCGAATATGAATGGGCTGTGCAGATTGACCAAGATCACGCAGTTAATATTCGTTATGCTAAATATAATGGTGCTGTAATCGACGCAGCTACAGCAGCTACAGTTACTGCTGGTATTGGTAACTCTCCAATCTACCTCGGTCTTGAAGAGCGTTACTTCGGTCCTGGTGCTATTCTGTCATTCGACAACTATCGTTTCCAGGTTCGTATTTCAGGTACTCCTTATCAGGATGGTAGTGCTTGGGTTTATGAGTGCTACGTAGCAGACGCTGGTTCTGGTGCATACATTCCTGGAGAATATCTTCTCCCAGGTCGTCAGGTAAGTCGTATCGGTTCTGCATACGAAGAGTATTCAGATGAGGCAGATATCCTGAACTATCAGACTCCATTCAAGATGAAGAACAACTTGATGACAATGCGTCTTTCTTACGATATTACTGGTGATGCTTACTCTACAGTATTAGCTATCGCGTTGACAGATCCTGAGACTGGCAAGAAGTCTTACCTCTGGTCTGACTACCAGTATTGGTTGGCTCTTCGTGAGTGGAAGAAGCGTGAGGAATATCAGTTGCTCTTTGCTAAGTCTAACCGTAACGCTGACGGTACATACTCTAATCGCGGTACAAATGGAAGACCTGTTGCAATCAGTGCAGGTTTGTTCGAGCAGATTAGCCCAGCTAACACACGTTACTACACAACTCTTACAACTGAGTTGCTCGAAGATTACCTCTTCGATCTTTGCTACAATATGCTTGGTACGAATGAGCGTAAGTTTGTTGCTTTAACTGGAGAGATGGGTATGCGCGAGTTCGATCGTCTCTTGAAGGAGAAGGTAGCTAACATGCAGCTGATTGATACTAAGTTTATCACTGGTAATGGTCAGGAGTTGACTCTTGGCGGTCAGTTCACAACTTACAAGATGACTAATGGTATTGAGCTTACTCTTAAGAAGTGTGCTCTCTTTGACAACATGGAGATGTTCCGTCAACTCCACCCACTGTCAGGTAAGCCATTGATGTCTTACACATTCTTGTTCCTTGACCTCGGTATGCGTGATGGTCAGGCAAACATCGTTAAGGTTTGTCGTAAGGGTCGTGAATTCGTTCAGTGGTGTACTGGTGGTTCTGTGCTCCCATCTGGTTACGGTAACTCAATCAATACTCTCCGTTCTAATAGCCGCGATGGTTATCAGGTACACTTCCTTGGTGAAGAGGGTATTATGGTACGTAACCCACTTGCATGTGGCGTACTTTACTGCGATGCTGATGATTCAGAGTACAAGCAGGCGTAATCAAATTAAATAAATCTATATAATATACATTAGGGTGTATCGCTTAATTGAGTTACATCCTAATATATATCATATATGGAACACTAATTAAATATATTATGGTAGTTGAATTAAGAATTAAGAAAAAGAATCCATGGGCTGGCTTGTTAAAGTACAGCAGATGTTTTGATTATATCGCCCCTTATTTTACAAGGTCTGGCTCGATATATACTGGACTTACTCCAGAAGATGAAAAATATTTTGAAAAAGCTTTAGGTTATGATGAAGGCCACTTATCACGTAATAGTGATTTCTGGACTACATTCTGTGTAAAGATTGGTGCTAAGCCATTATTGTTAGATGACTCCATTCCTCGTCAGGCTATGATTATTAAATTCCTTGAGGGTCATAAGAGAGTTGCCACATCACTTGATAAGCTTGATGCTGGTAAAGATTATATCTTAATTAACCGTCAGGCTGAAGCTGTTGAGCAGAATAAGATTAACAAGATGCGTAGAGATGCTATTCGCGAATTTGATAAGTTGTCACTTGATAATATGCGTAAGTGTCTTAGATTATTTGGTGTTAAATCAGATGATCTTTCTAACGAACTTGTAGAATCTACACTGTTTACAATGGTTGATAAGAATCCTAAGAAGTTCTTTGACAAGTGGGTTGATAACAAATCTAAAGATACAGAGTTTATTATTGATGAAGCTGTAGCTAAAGGTGTTATCCGCAAAGATAAGACTAATTACTATTATGGTACAGACTTAATTGCTACATCATTACAAGATGCTATAGCTTATTTGGATAATAAGAAGAACCAAGACTTGAAGCTTGTTATTATAAACGAAACAAATAATAAGTAATATAAATTAAACGACGTATGACGCACACAGATATATACGAAAAGTTTATGATCGAATATGACAAGGAGAATGTCACCACGTCATATCCGTCGTTAACTGAATATGAGATTGCTACATTACTAGACAAGGCCTACCTAGCTCTAATAGCTCAAAAATTTACAGGAAATAATATGAGGCGAGTGCCATTTGAAGGTGATGAAAAAGCAGTCGAAGATTTACAACCGTTAGTAAAAACAACAGAATTTGTTAGCGTTAATAGTATTGGCAATGGATTACTATCTGTTAATTTAAGTGGTAGAGTAATGTTTGTTGTTAGTGTATTATTTGGCGACAACTATGCTGGTTCTGGAACTAATCAACCAAGTTTAATTATTGGTAAGCAGATATAGTCTAAAGATTTGTATAAATTTATACAGACCGTTAGTAATAAACCATGGAGTAAATATGCTATGTATTGTATATAGGATGGTAAAATAATAGTCGCACAACCAAATGTTGAATCCGATTGGTATAACATATAGAAATGTAAATATACATATATATCGACACCAGTAAAGTTTACAGATAATAATAAACCAATATCATAGCAAAATGATATTTAGTTTGAGTTATCTGACTCAATGGCTGAAGAGTTAATTAATTTAGCTTTAATAATGTCTACAGAAGTAGTAGAATCTCCGAGAATGTAGACTAAACTAGAATTGAAAGGGCTTGAATCATGACATACCAACAAACAGTTTAGCTCGGTATTGAATTCGAGCGTAGGTTAATAGAGATAGACCCTTCATTTGAGGTTGAGAATAAGCCAGATACTGAAACAATATATTACTTTCTTAGCGAATATACAAAATAGTATGTAGATAATCTTCTTCAATAGCTAATGTAGGTTAAAGACTAGGGTTAGGCAGCATATATTTATAACAAACTTGGGTATCTTATTAAAACAGCATACTGTAATATTGATGATGTAAATATACAAAATGCACATGTAGGTGGTGGTGTTAAAGCATATGATGACGTTGTAAGTTTTGACTTACCATCAGATTTCTATAAGTATATAAGAAGTTATTCTAAATGCACAACTACATATAAGAATCCGCAAAGTATATAGACTGGAAATGATAATGAAGGTAGGCCACTGTTTAAAACATATATTGTTGAGAATAAAATATTCAATGATTATATAAATCAATCGTCAATAAATGGATACCTTAATAATGGTGGAATATTAAGAAACCCACTTGTTATGCCATCGTCTAATTTACAAGAACAAGGAAGTTATTATACTGTAGAAAATACTGCTAATATACTAAAAGATAAATATACTAATATATCAAATGTTATTTTAACATACTGTTCAATTCCATATACCTTTACTATATTAGATCCTAATCATCATAATAATTGTCCATTAAATTATTCTGAGTTTTGGGATATAGTTAAAGGTGCTGTAGAGATATATATATATTAGTATAAGTTTGGTGTAACGCTTGAGAGTCTAAAGAGAAAGGCTAGACAATAGTTACAAGATTAGCAAAGTAATGAAAAACCATAGAGGTAGGAGGATTAATAATGAAATATATAGATATACTTGAAGCGTTTGAAACTGAAATAGGTGTTATCAATAAAACAGAAAAACCTCTTACTTCAGATTCATTATTCTGGCTAAATCAAGCTGTTGATAAGTTTGTTAAACTAAGATTTAACACAGATTTAGTACATAGAACATCATATGAATAGAATGAGAAGCGTAGAAATGATTTGATAAATTTATATGTAACTAAAAAGTGGGAAGTAAATGATTCTGCTAGTATGGTAGCTTTTGATGACACAAATCCACAGTATGATAAATACACAATATTATACCCAGTTGACTTCTTATTCTCATTAAACGAAGATACTATAATAACAAATTTGAAAGGAGAAAATCCATACAGTACTAGTATATTTGAGTGTACATCAGATAGTTTTATGTATAGGGTAACAAATAGTCTAACAGACTTTCATTACAAATATGGATAGGCTAGACCATTGAGGGTTAGAACAGATTCTGGATGTTATTTATTAACAGACAAAAAATACTTAATAAAGGAATACGTATTAGGATACTTACGTAATCCTAAAAAAATAACATTGGATTAGCCATTTGAAGAATATGGTGATTTCGATGATATAACAATTCCTGAGATAGTAAAAATCGCAGCATAGATGTACTTGGAAAATTCAGGTAATCCACGATATAAAACTATAACTTAGGAAGTTATGACACAAGAATAATTTTAACTTGGAAAGCCTTTGCTATTAACTTAGCGTGTGAGGTGAGTAGAAAAAATTAATAAAATATAAAGATATGATTACATATGTAAATGACGTTTTCGTAAGTAACGAAACAGGCGTGCTGTATTCTGGCAAGATTTCAGCACTTGCAAAAGCTAGCAAAAGTGCTATTGCTAATGTTGGTAAACTTGCTATTGTTGATATGGCAGACCCAGATACAGCTGTAACTGCTGTTCCTGCTACTGCTACAGCTATCAAGATTGGTAAAATCACTAGCGCTGTATCAACTGTAGTTCTCACTGATGGTAGTGTAAAGTATATGCCAGTAATTGATTGGACAAATCCAATTCAGAAGAGTGCTATTAAGAGTGCTCAGTTTACTGACCATAAGGCAGATACTCAAGAGAAGATTGAGGTTGACTTCAATGGTTTGAACACTCAGATTAAGACTAAGATTGCAGCTGGTGGTCACAGTGTTGTATTCCGCATTATCTACAAGGATATGAATACACGTTTCCGCAAGTGGACAGAATCTTACGAGTATGTTACAAAGGCTGGTGATACAGAACTGACTGTAGCAGAAGGCATTGCTAATCTTATTAAGAAGGATTACAAGAGAGCAAGAGTTAGCGTAGATTATACTGCTGGTAAGATTACTCTTACTGCAATGAATTATGACGATGACGACTCTGTTCCAGCATTAAGTCCTGCAGCTACTGTACGTTTCGCAGTTTCTACATGGATTTCATTCAACGACGAAGCTGGTATTGTTGGTGTTGGTTATAGCCACAAATACCCACTCGCTGGTGTAGTTGTAAAGAAGACTCCAGGTGAGGTTTACACCGCTTCTCCTAAGTATGTTCGCGACCGTGAAGAGGCAGCTATGGGTTACAATGGTATTGTTAACCGTGGCTTTGAAGAATATCGTGAAGTTGGTCTTCCAGCACTTGATACTAAGCTTGATGGCGAATATGACGCAGTTACAATCTTGTTTGAGAACATGTATCACACTGCAGATGATTTGAATCGTCTTACGAAACAGTCTGTAGAAATCTATCCTAAGTCTGGTGAAGGTGCTTCTTTGAAGACAGCTCTGACTCCATTCTTAGCATGATAATATATAATTAATAACAACTAAGCTGGGGTTGGGCATTCAGCCCCGCCTCAGCTTTTTTATTTTTATAATATGAAACAAGTAGTAATGGGTACAGACATACGTCTTTAGTTTACATTGGATGATTTATCAGAATTTGATAGAACGTCTATTAAACAACTTAGATGTTATGTTATTAGAAAAGATGATATACAGTATATAAATTTAGACAACTATGGTTATCCACAATATTATAGTCCAACTGACTATGATTTAATGTATACAAGTTGTTGTAGGTACAATTGGTTACCATATAATCAATATGTGTACAACTGCGGAATGTTTGGCCCAATTGATGATTATAGGTATTTCCCAGCATATAATGGATTTGGTGTAAATTCCAAATAGTTTAAAATTGTGCCTGACAAATACTTAGCGTCGTCTATGGTTATAAACGATACAAATACAATTGAGATGTATTTCCCAGCACAAGACCAGAAAGACTTTGGAAAATATATTGTACTGATTGTAGTTACAGTATATCAACCAGGTTGGGGTTCTAATAATCTTAGAACATTTACAATTAACAAAGGTGTGTAGTTTGAGATTGTAGATGGTAACGATACTGAACAAGATAACACAAACAACCAGCAAAGTAAACCTTCAAATATTCAAATAACAGATGAAGATTATAATTCATAGCCTGTTACTGAAGGTAATTATACTTTTGCAAATAAAGCTATACAGAAGATGTTTAATATGAATGTGTCTCCTAAGTTGCATAAGGTAATAGATATGCATGAATTATATATGGATTACCATAACTTTATATAGAACATTGCGTTAGTTTGGGATTAGTAGACCGCAAAATTATTTGGGATATTTTAGGATAGTCCGCAAATATATTCTGGTATCGGTAATAGTGGCAATAGTCTTGATGCTACAACAATTAATGCTAATATAACATTAAATTAGGTTACAATAGATAATGTTACTAGTGACTACACCATCTGGCATGTACATTTATAATATATAATATTATGAAATTGCAATTAAAACGTATTGCATTATAGGACACATACACCATAGGTAAACTATATATTGATGGTGAATATTTTTGTGATACAATAGAAGATAAGGTAAGAGATTTAAATAAAAATGGCGTTTTTGATAACGGTGAAGTAAAAGTTAAAGGTAAAACTGCAATACCATACGGGTAGTATGAAATTGCATGGGCTTATTCTCCGAGATTCAAAAGATACACTCCTAGGCTATTAAATGTAAATTCATTCGACGGTGTTTTAATACACGCTGGTAATACAGCTTAGGATACCGAAGGGTGTATAATACTTGGATAGAATAAGGTTAAAGGGAAAGTTATAAACTCTAGAGAGTTTGTTAATAAACTATATCCGATTATAAAAAATGCTTGTCAAAAAGGTAAGGTAATAATAGATATAGTATGACAAGACATAGTAAAGATTTAGTATAGTATGTTACAGCTAGTATATCAATAATAAGTGGTATATCTCTAGCATTTTTATCATTCTTCCTCAATAAGCATAATATTGAGGATAGTATTTTATGGTATATTGCACAGACTTTCGTTTATGCAGGAAGTATATTTGGAGTATCAGCGTATATGAATTCCAAATTTGGTGAGATCCGTTCAATATTAACCGATAATAAATTAATGACAGATGAATAGTGCGATGATATTAAGTTGGCTCATAAGCCATAAAAAGATCGCGTTTAAGGCACTTTTAAGCCTCTTGGTGGGCCTTTTAGTTGTGTTTAGTATAAATATATACAAACAGAATAAAAGGCTCTCTAAGAGCTTAGAAATGGCTCAGAATAACATTGAAGCCTATTAGGGTATCTTGAATGGTTCCTAGTAGGCTAATAATGTTTTAAAGCTAGACATGTCTTAGTTGTAGAATGTAAATGATAGTCTTATACAAAAGATTGATAGTGTTAGAAAAGAATTAAAGCTAAAACCAAAGGTGATAAGAACTACCGCAACTCAAACTTAGACTATTTACGTTACAGCAAGTAAGGGGGTAAGGGGGTAGGATATAATTAAAACCATCTAGAAAGATACAGTATATAAAGATACTATATTAATCAACCCTCTAACAAAGATAGATTATACTATTGGAAAAGATACTGTAAGTGTTAATTTAGATATTAAGAACCAGTAGTTCTTGTATGTATATAAGAAAAGATAGTATAAGAATAAAAAGAGTTTTATTAAACGTCTATTTACTTTAGACTTTAAGAAAGTTGATATGTATAAGTATTAGATAGTAAATACTAATGACATTATAAAAACTTCTGATGTTAGAGTAATAGAATCAATAGATAAGTAATATGACATACATAACACTTAGATAGTTTGTAGATGATATATTACTTCTAGTTCGTAATAATAATATAAGTGAAAGTGAAGATTTATCTAGAGAATAGATAAGAAATTGGGTAAAGGAGTATAAGAAGTTCTTTACTAAATAGAGACTAGATAAACTTAGAGCTTAGTCAGAAACAATTGACGATCTTATATAGGCTTCTGATGATATTTATAAGAAAGAAACTGGTCCTCTTGAGTTAGAGGATGTTTAGTCTTTAGATAAATATCCTATATTTACAAAGAAGACTAAAGAAAAGCTAGAAGGTATATATGATAAGAATGAAGATAGTATACTAGCTGTTCATGATTAGCAAGGTGAGAATATATAGTATATGAATCACATTCGTAGACATTATAATTATTTCCGTAAATACACAAAAAATGAATTAACTGCATACTATAAAGATGGTTATATATTTGTGTAGGGAAATCAAGATTTAAATAAACTTAGGAATATATGGGTTCTAGCCATTTATGAAGATGAAGTTGATGACAATTGGGATACTCCTAGTGAGGATGATATAAAGCTTCCAGCCTGGATGTTACCTCCAATTAAAGAAATGATAATGACTAAAGAACTTCCATTTATGCTTGGTAGGCCTAGCGATGATAGTAACAACTCTACATTGGCTAGTGTTAAACCACATGGACCACAAGATGAAGAGGAATAAGAATTCTATAACATTCGTAGACATGTATAAAGAATTGCCCATAGAGCTATCATACGTCGCGTATAAGCGCATATTAGACTCGATGTGTAATATTATACTAAAACATGTATTAGACGGCTCAGACGGCTTTAAAATGCCTTTTGGGCTAGGTTATATACAGATAGGAAAATATAAACCTAAAACATATACAGATAAATCATTGTCTGTAGATTATAAAGCCAGTAAAGAATTTAATAAAAGAATATATCATCTAAATGAACACTCTGACGGGTATAAGTTTAGGTTACATTGGTCAAAAGTACCTCAGACGTTTCCAGATAGATATAAATATCAATTATGCTTAGTTAGAGCAAACAAAAGAAGACTGGCAAAGTTAATATTTAATAAAACAGATTATATAAATATAAATGATATACAAGTATACAAAATGTGAATCAGTCATAGCTAAGATAATGGCTGATTTGGATTCTTCTGAAACAAGATAGAGAACTAGCGATATTAAAGAATGGATCTTTGAAGCCATAGATAAGATTGGTGCGCCAATGTAGTATATCAATAGATAGTCTGGAGTTGATGGTGTTCCTGTTATGAAAATACAGGATTATTAGGTACCATTACCTCCAGACTTAGAACATTTAGATGGTATTGCTTTTTCATAGTCTGAAAATGGACCATGGATACCATGTAGTACTCAGACGTCTATCTTTAAGAGTCCGCATAGACATAACTAGAATATAGTTGTAAATAAGATTGATAATAGTAATAACAATCTTACTATTGATGATGAATATCCTCAATAGCCATAGATGCAATATAAATATCCAACAGTTCAGGCTTAGATAAATAGACCAAGAACTAATGGGTTTACAAACTCTTTATATTACCATAAAGACTATGAGAGGCCTTAGTATTTTATTAAACCAGGTTGGATTGTATTTAATAAGAAAACTGGATATGTAAAATTATCATACAAGGCAATTCCTACAGACGAAAGAGGCTATCCATTAATACCAGATTTATCATCGTATCAAGAAGCTATTTATTGGTATGTTGTAATGAAATTGAATTTCTCTAAGTTTATTAAAGGTTAGCTTGGTGGTAAGTTAAAAAGTGCAAACATCACTATATATAATCACATATAGAGTCAGTGGAACTTTTATAGGAATTAGGCATATGCTGAAGCAATGATGCCAACTGCTGATGATATGTAGAATATAAAGAATGATTGGAATAAGCTTATACCAGATTGGGATGGAGATGATACATTCTTTAAATATACTGGAGATGAGTAGTTAACATATAATGATTATTACAATGGATTCTAATAGAAATCAAAATATACAGATTAATACATTCTCTGGAGGAATTGATAGTGATACAGATGTATCAGTTATTCCACACGACAGATATAGAGACGCTCGCAATTTTAGATATTTAAGTAACTACGGAGAATCCGAACATGGAAAACTTACTGTAATACCAGGAATGAATAATAGTCCTATTCGTATAAGTAGTTCAGAATAGGTTATAGAAACAAAGTGTATTGATAAATATGCTATATTTTTTACAAAGAGATATTAGGACGAAACTCATACTGGAGATTATTAGATATGTATATATAGATCTGAAATTGAATAGAATAAAGAAGTTTCAGAATATAAAACTCATATGATATTTGGACCATGTCTTGATTGGAAATTTGATGGCAGGTTAAGTGTTGTTAGTAGAATAGAAAATATTGACAATATGAAACTATACATAGCCGATGGAATTCATTAGATAATAGTTTTAGATATATTTCCAAATACAGTATATACCAGTATAAATAGCTTATTATCTAGTGATGATTCTATAATATTTCCACCAGAAATACAATAGATAACATCAGGTAATCTTAAATCTGGAGTAAACCAATATAGTTATTAGTTGTATTCTAGATACAAGTAGTCAACTAACATATCTCCAATGACTAAACAGATTCCCATCGTAAGTAGGCTTGGAGATTATAATTACGTTGGTAAGCTGTAGGGCGAAAATACAAATATGGGTGTATAGCTAGGTATACATATAGATGATACTGATACATATAATACAATAAGACTATATAGAATACACTACGATAAAGCTGCTACTGTTCCAGAAGTTCATATTATATATGAAGGAGATACTAAAGAAGACTTTGTATTTACAGATGCAAATGATTCTCACATAGGACAAATCACACCAGAAGAATATAACTAGATGTCTGAATTCTATATAATACCAAAAGCTATAGAATCTAAAGACAATTATTTATTTGCAGCTTAGATAAAAGAAGTTTCAAAAGCTAAAAGTGTATTTAATGATATAAATACAATATCTCTTAGATTCAATAAGTTCGGAGAGGCTTGTGTAATGAATTACTCTGATAAAGTAAATAAGGCTGCTGGTATAAACAGTTCAGATGTTCTTAGCAGATTTGATGAACTTACACTAAATAGTGATTGTTTTAACCCTATAAATGAAGTAACTAAAGTAATGCCTGATTATTCTGGAGCTAATATATCTGGATATTATAATCAAGATGATCAAGCTTTAGATATAAGTCACCAGTTTACATTGCCAGACGAAAATAATGTTATATACTTTGGTGGTAGCGGAAAGCACATAGATTGGAGATTCGTTATAACTCAAATATGTGGTGATACTTCTGAAGTTAAAGAAGAAAATAAAATTACTACATAGTCATATTATACTACGTCTGGATTTAGAAATTATAAGATAATAAGGACTACATCTGACGAAAATTTCCACAAGAATAAATCAAGTAGAGGTATATAGAATATATTCAAAAAGTACTATATAAATAATAAACATGAGTATGTTGATGCTGGGTTTCTAGAAAATAAAGAAAAATATGTAGGTTCTACATATAACGACCCATTAATAGCATCTGATTTAAAATCACTAAGAAGAGGAGAGCTATATAGATTTGGTATAATATTTACAAATTCTAAAGGCTAGAAGAGTCCTGTTAAATGGATAACTGATATAAGGGTTCCTGATTTATATATACAGAACTTTAATACATTTGCACTTGGCGGATTAGACGTAGATTTAGCTGTAAACCCAATAGGTGTTGAGTTTAGGTTACATGATTTAGATAAGTATGATATAGATTCGTATGAAATAGTAAGATGTAATCGTGATAGTACAAGTTAGACTATTGTTTCACAAGGAGTTATATCTAGACCTATAAAGAATAGATATTATGATTCTACAAATAAACCAGCTGTTGCTTATACACCAATATCATAGATTGTTACTAATAGATATATATAGTCTACAACATTTTCTAATTTTATAAACAATACTATTGATATATAGAATAACGATGATAGTAAAATGTCATAGGCGGACAATTTGTAGAACATAGATTTATACTAGTTTGCATCTCCAGAAGTTACATTTAATACAGAATATGTAAAAGATGTATTAGATAAATATCAAGTGTAGGTATAGTCTTTGAGCTATATATATCCAAATATTACATCTTTATACTCACCAAATAAATTTTAGCCTTATAGTAAAAATTATATAGATTCAAAAGGTATTGTATTAAAAACAGATTATCATAACCCTGGATTATACAAAGATAATGATAAAGCTTATACTGTGTATACTGCATCTAATATAATGATAGATAACTATAAATTTAAATGGCCTGAAAATTCATCTATTAGAGATTCTATACTTGCATCAAATCTTACAAAAGATACGTTAGGAAATTGTGTGAATTGGTCCATAAATCAATTAAAGTACTATAAACAATCAAATGAAATTATAGGTATACCACATAATATTAATAGTGTAGAAAATATAGCAGACGATAATAAACATGTATTTCCAGCAGTCTATATGCAAACTAGTAATCAGTGTGGAATAAATCAATATAAATTCGTAAAAGGACCAAATTGGAATGAGTTTGCAAAGAAAGAAGGTGACAAAACAACAACTACTTATACTGATAATGTGATTTCTATTGGAGATAAACAATTTTGTAACTGGGTTTCTGGAATGCTGTATGGTGCACAAGTAAAAGATTTAGCAATATGGCAAGCTTTATTTGAATCTAAAGTTGAAATATTTATTAGAGAAGCTGTTGCTCTTTTATATTTTAGATTTTTTGGAGAAATTGGCCCAGGTGCTACAAGTTTATTGTTAAATATAAATAACGACTGGTTATATAATCCAACTATAAACGAAGATAGCGGACAGGCAAGAATATCTTAGTTTTCGGATGTTGTTGGTGCTAGAAACTAGTAGTGTGTATATTATGATGACAACAATGTGCCATCTGCAAATATTTAGAATTTCTTATTAAACAAGAATGGTGATCCAAGCATGGATGTTAAGATGTTTAATGCAGCTAATCCAAATAGTCCACTTACAGATAAAGTATATCAAAGCACATTCTTAGGAACGTATATATGTAATATTAAAAAGAATGTAATACCTTATGGTGGATATACTAAGAACAATATAGAGAATTCAACATATTATAGCTATTCTAACATTAAGAAGTATGTAAAAGGTTAGAAAAATAATATAACATCGTTTATTGGAGATACTTATATATGCGTATTCCAATATACACCTATACATAAATTCACGTTCTCAGAACCAAAGTATTTCTCAACTACTTTTAAAGTAAACTACATACCACTTGAAACAGCATTAAACTTATACTACGAACAAGGTTATACTTATAGTGAAAATCCTAGTATACAAAGAACATGGCTACAAGAGCAACCAGGTAGAGTTCGTGATTTTGGTTCTCAATCAATACCTTAGAATGTATACAATACAGCATATTCTTCACAGCCTATATTAACTCCAAAGTTTTCACATAACAGTATAATAACAAAGCAAGATTAGTTATTTAATTTTAGATGTAGATACTCTGATAAGAAAGAGAATAATGAACTAGTTGATTCGTGGACTATTTTTAGAGCTGCTAATTATATAGATGTAGATCCTAATTATGGGAAAATAACAGCACTTAAAACGTTTAAAAACAATCTTGTATTCTTCTAGGAGAATGCATTTGGTATATTCTCGGTAAATGAAAGAGTTGCTGTTACGGATAATAATAACCAATAGATTTTATTAGGTTCTGGAGGAGTTCTTAGTAGATATGACTATGTTTCTACTAATAATGGAATGTAGGACGATACATTTGCATGCGTAACTACTGCAACGGCTTTATATTGGACAGATTTATCAAGAATGGAATTATGCCAATATGCTGGTGGTGATAGATATGAAATAATATCAAAAACAAAGAATGTTAATACTCTTGTACGTAGATCACTATATGATAGAAATAAAACATGTATAAAAATTGTTAATGATAAAGCTAATGACGAAGTTATATTTGGTTTAGACATTGGTAGTTCAATAGCATTTAATGAAGTAGCACAATTATTTTATTCTACATATACATATCCAGTTACTACAGATGGTATAAACTTTAATAATATTTTATTATTCAATTATAAAAACACAATTTCTAAGTGGGATGATGGTAATGGTGAAGAATCAATTCCATATATTTGGCTTGAATTTATAATTAATGAATAGTATAATAAGGTAAAAGTATTTGATAATGCTATATTTGGAGCTTCTGGCGAGATTGTAAGTACATCAAATATTAAATTTGCAGGTAATAATGGAGAAAGTGATACTGTATATGGTGGAAAAATATCTAATAGATACCTTGATTATAAATTTTCAATACCTAGAATTGCTGGTTCTAAATTTGGAAATAGAATTAAAGGCAAAAGTTCTATATGTTAGATTACTCACAATTCTTCAAATGTAGTTATTGGTTATTAGTATTATATAGAGTATTTTATTACTAAATTTAGATTTATATGGAGTTAAATTATAGAAAACAATTAAGAATGCCTATTAAATATTTGCCTGGATTCTAGTATGGGTTTAATGGTTATGGGCAATACAATCAGTAGTATTGGAGTCCTGTATATGGCCCTTAGAATATTCCTAAATATAACTTTGATAGCAACGTTAGTTTATCAAATAGATTTGGTAATAATACTACTATAAATGGGCAATATGGAACAACTGGTGTAAACGGTAGCACTCTTCCATAGATATTCGGAAATGGTAAATATACACAACGCAGTAGATTCAATCCTGGAAGTATAAATGCTGCAGGAATATTATCATCTGGAATTAATATGTATTCATCTGTTAGAGATGCATTTGGAGATGTAAAGAGTTCTGATTAGATAATGAATGAATCTGGAAGTGGATATGGGTCTGTTAATGGGTTTAAGTATGAAAAGTTAAATGACATTAATGGCGACCCATAGAGAGCCGAAGTTAAATCATAGAACACAAGAACCACTTTAGCAACAGTTGGTTCTGGAGCTGCTCTTGGAGCAACAATTGGTAGTACATTAGGACCAGTTGGTGGTGTTGTTGGAGGTGCTATTGGTGCTGTAGGAGGACTTATTACTGGTATATTTGCTGGTGGTCATAGAAAGAGAAAGTTAGAACGTAGGCTTAGAGAGGCTGAAATTCGTAAGACTAATATAAACGATTATAACCTATCTTCTGCACATTCTGATTATATGACAAATGATTATTATAATCAGAATGGTGATACGCGCGATGATATGCTTACTTTTAAGAATGGTAAAGATTAGCTTATAAATATGCCACAAACTGGAGAAAACAACAACGTTGTAACATCTAATGGTAAAATGCAAGCTCCAGCTAACGCTAGAGTTGCTGCTGGTGAAAGTGTAATAGACAATATAGACGATGTTAATAATACAACTGGATATGTTGTTAAAGATGGTAAGCTTGGAAAAGATACAAACTTAGCAAACTTAAATGACAGCACTATAGTTCTTGGTCAGGATGTAGACTGGAGAAATGGAAAGACGTTTAGAGATCAATCATTACCATATACTTTAGCTTTAGAAAAGATAAACAAGAAGTATGAAAATAGAACTAATGATAAGATTAATAAACTAAGAGGTAGACTTGGGCAAGATAATGATAAATTCCAATAGGAATAGGTTAACAAGATTAAACAACCAATTGTAGACAAACTAAAAGATTTATCTGAGCAGCAAAGTCTACAACATTAGTATAGTTAGAATATGTAGACAAATAATTAGTTACCAGGATATAAAGATGGTAAACCAAACTACGGTTATATAGAACCAGCTAGCTGGATGAGTAATGCTGTTCCAATGGGTATTGGAATGATGGCTAGTCTTGGACAGTATTTCCAAGCAAAGAAACAAGGTATACACACTCCTGATATTTATGCAGCAAATCCATACGAGCAGGCAGCTTTACAAGAGCAAGCAAAGCTTAGAATTAACCCATATAATGCAATACAAAAGATATACGATTAGGATAGCCTTAATAGGTATATGATAAATCGTGCTGGAGGTTTAAGTGGTGCTTAGAAATATTTAGCAAACGTTGCAGCTGGATTAAGTACACAGAGAGAGTTAGCTGACACAATTCAGAAAGCTTAGGAGGTTAATAATCAATACAGAGGTAAGTGGGCTGAATCTGCTGCAAATCTTGGAGCTCAATACGCATCTAGAAGACAATAGGCTAATCAGTATAATACAGAATACGAAGCGTCTGCTCATGCTGCAAGACAGCAAGGTATGCAAATGGGTATTAGAAACTTTATGGATTATATACAACAGTATGCAGCAAATGAGTATAAGCGTAGAACTGGTAATGGCATGCTAAGTTTATATCAGCAAAAGAATGATATGGATAGGGAGAATATGCAGAGATATTATAAAAATCATAAAGATGATTATCAAAATCCATAGGTTGTATATACTTTACCAAACACATAGACGAGTGGATATAGTGTAAGAGATTATGGTTATCCTACGCAAAACGTACAACCATATTAGTATATTCCAAGTACTAACTATATTACTAATTTTACACAAATGCCACCAATTAATTATAAGTGGAATAATATAATTTGATAATTATGGTATACGCAAGAGATTAGTGGATATAGTTACCAGTAAGAGACTTATATGATTCTTAGATAATGTTAGCTTCTATTAACGCAGCTAAAGATATGTATCAATAGGGCGTAAATGACTTTAAAGAGTATCAAAAGAATTATGGTGACTTTTATAGTCCAATACAAAAAGATGTAGACTGGTATAATAAGAATATCATTGGTTCAACATAGGACCTTATAAAGGATATGTACGACAGAGGTATAGACCCACTAAGGTCGCCAGAGGGTAGAGCTATACTATCTAGACATATTAATAACATACCAGCTTAGGAAGTTAGTAAGTTAAAAGCTTCAGCTGTGTAGGCACAGAAGTATATAGATAGTATAAACGAGCTGTCTGCAAGAGGTTTATATAATGATGACTATGAGAGGTTTAATAATCCAAACTCTATATAGGATTGGGACACAATGAAAAATGGTGTATGGAACACGTCTAGTGCACATTCATATAAAAATCTACAACAATATGTACATCCTACATTTGAAGGCATTAAACCACACGTTCTTACTAAGGAAGAAGTTGAGTCTAGAGGTATGAAATATGATCCTAATTACGAATATTAGGGTATTAGTGAAAAGGATATGCGTGATAGTTTACAGAACTGGATGCCTGGATTAAAAGGTGATCCATTATATGCATATCATAGAAATTAGGCTAAGCTAGACTTATAGAGAGCTGGTATATAGAATCCTACAGAAGATTAGATAGATAGGAGATTTATGGACAATGCCGTAATAGCAGACCATCAAGTTGCTACACCACTTGCTAGAGAAGCTGATAAATTTGCGCTTAAAAAGCAAGATTTTGATAATGATTTAGCATTAGCAAAGGTTAAAGCTCAGCTAGATTTGTAGAAAGATATGGCTATCGAGAATCTTAGAAACAGACACGAACTATAGTAGATTGGTGCTAGAGCTAGTATGAAGTTGAATGGTAAGAATCAAGACTACGACGGTGATAATATATTCTATGATGCAAGGACGCATGGTAATACATATATTGGATACCAACCTAAAGATAGCTACAATTTAAAGATTGACCCAGTTAACGAAGGCATAAAATCTGCTACTACAAAGAATGGTAACTTTGCATATAGTGTACCAGCATCTAAAGCTAGTAGTACATTCTTATCACACAAAGATATATATGATGGTGGTAAGAGAGTATATGTTACACCAAGAAATAAGAAAAACCTTCTATTTGCTCCAACGGGATAGATACATGCAGTTAACCACGGAAAGAATGGTGGTATGAAATACTATGTATCTGGATACCTGTATAATGGTAAACAATATACAGATGATAATGGTAAGGTTAAGATGGACTATAAGTAGAATACTGGCGGTGATGGTATATACATGATGGAGGTTAAAGAAAGACCTAGTTCATACAAAAAAGATAGATATAGTAAAAAATAATAATTATGGAGAATTCTTTATTACAAAATAAAGGCGTTCCATACAGAATGCCAAGCGTATTTCAAAGGAATTATATTCAGCCATTTCAAGAGGTTAAATAGTTCCAGAGAAACGTACCTCAAAAATAGAGTCCTATCCTAAATAAGCAAAACGTCAATCGTGCTGTTGAAAATACAGCACGTAGAAACGTTTAGCAGATGAATAGAGTATATTCTGAAAGAAAGGCTAAACTTGACGATTAGAAGTTTTGGGAGGAAAGAAATAGAAAAGAATACGAACAGAATCAGGCAATTGCTAATAAACAAAAAGCTGAAAGGGAATAGGCTAGTGATGAGTACTTTAGTAAATTAAAGAATCTCTATAATGAAACCTTAAAAAGTGATAACCCTTTAGTTGGAAATCCAATTACTGCTAGTAATGTTGTTAGTGGTGCTTTCTTATTAGACACAGTATCTAGATTCTTCGGAAATGCGATAGATGGTAATGCTGAGGAGAAGATGGCCAAAGCATCAATGAATGAAGATAAGATACGTATGGCTTAGAATCATACAAAGCTACAAGAATACGATAGAATGCTATCTGATATAAATAAATAGAGATAGATGTATACATAGCTTTTAAACGATCCTAAGGCAAATAAAGACGTTGTAAAGCAAACTTTACAACAACTTAATCAAGACTCTCAGGATATATTTAATAAGAGGAAAGAAGCTAAGCAAATAGATGATGCATACAAAGTAAACTATGTAAATGACAATAGATCATTCTTAGGTTTTATTGGAGATGCAATGGCTGACGCTTTAAGTACTATTACACTTCCTGGTTAGAAAGATTCTCGGTCTAGAGCAAGAGAATTAGCTGAAAGAAGAAATCAAATAAACCTTAAGCAATATGATTAGATTGTAAAAGATAACTTTGGGTCAGATAAACTTGCTACTAAAGCATATATAGATGACCTGAATACGCAGAATAAAGAACATCTTGATGATTATAATCGAGATATGCGTATGAAAGACTTCATGCAATACAATAGACTTACTCCATCAAAAGAGTATGTAAAAGCTGAAGGCGCTTTCTAGAATGCATCTTTATTCGACCCTAGATATTATCTATTTACAATGCCTGGAATGCAAGGTAGTTCAAACTCATCATTAAATCAGCTTACAGCAAATGCTATAAGGTATGGTTCTTAGGCAGCTGGTTTAGCTTTATCTCCAGTAACTGGAGGCGCTTCTAATATAGCGGCTCCTATTGGTACTGCAGTATCATCTTATTGGCAAGTTAAAGGTGGCCTTGATGAAAACTACGTTGAAACTGGAGATAAGAGACTTGATACTACGATGAATATCATTCAGAACAAAATAAAGTCTGGTGATAGGCATTATGCGGATGTTATTAATGATTTAAAGAACCAGAGTATAAAATACTGGAAGAAAGAGGGTAGAAGTAACGAATGGATTAATCAAAGATACAATAGCAACAGCGATGAGTCTCTTAGAAACATACTACAAGACTTCTATGTTGGTGTAACGCATAATAATAGTCCACAGTTATACAAAACTGTTATGGACGCTTCTAAGGGCCTACAAGCGCAATTCTACACTGATAATATGCGTACAATGGCAGAAATGCCAGTACAGCTTGGTGTTCAATTCGCAACGCCTGTGAAGCCTTTAGTAAGTGGAACGTGGTCTACTATTAAAGATGGCGTTAGAGCTGGATAGAGAGCTATATATAAGAATTTATTAGGTAGAACTGTAACTGACGAAGCTGGTAACTTAGCTATAAAAGCTGCTGAGTAGACTGCTGAATCTGCGGCTGCTAAAGCTGCATCATCTGCTGAAAAATATGCAAATGGATTTGCTAAAAGTAGATCTTTAAAACAAGCATTTAAGAGCGGATATGAAGCTGGTTCGTCTATAGGTGAATCTGCTGGTTTTGGTTATGGTGGTAGTGTTGTTGGTGGTTCTTTATTAGGAACTGCTAATGCTGCTACATATCTTGCTAAGAAAGCGTTGCCAGAAAACCTTAGACACGCTATAGATGATATAGGCGAAAGAGCAATGTATAAATTCTAGAAGATATATGATAAGATTGCTCCAAAAGAGTGGCAAAAGCTAGCTTTGGCATACACTGGTAACTCTATAGCTAGAGGTGCTGCATCAGCAATGTCAGAAGGTGCAGAAGAGGGTGTACAGTATTTAAACTCTAAAGAAGACTTTGCTAAGAAATATGGTTGGAATGCTCCTTCTATAGGTGATATTATTGCAAATGACTTCGTTCAAGGTTCTAGAGTTGCTAAAGCATACTTATCAGTTTTAGGTTTAGCTGATTCCGAATTAAAGGATGACCAAGAATTCTGGTCTAATGTTAAAGGCGGATTCTCTATGGGTTTCATGAATCCTATGGGTATGGTTCTTCCTGGAAATGTCAGAAATGCTTATAGACAGTATAAGGCTAATGACTTTATCAAACAAAGTGCTGTTATGGATAGAGAGTTTAGCAATATTGAAAGAAGCAATAATGCTGATATTGTTAAACATATAACAAGTGGTGGTACTGGTGTATTTAGTAGTAATAAAGCACAGGAATTAGTACAAGCTCTTGAGAATGTAAAGAAAAATGATTCTAGAAGAGAATCTCCCATGTATACAGAAGGGCAGTATAACGAGCAAATTCAGCACGTTAATCAACTTGCCGCAACAGCTAACAATAAGAACATTAGAGCTACACTTGAGGCTAAAGGCATTAAATATGGTACAGATAAATACGCACACGCAGTTGCCGATTTAAGTAATTTGTATGATCAATAGAAGGAAAATGCAGAGCAAAGTGAATCTATAAATAGGTCTATAAATACAGAATACAATTCTAGCGAATTTAAAAAGAGCGTACAAGATATAGCTGATAGGTATTTGAGTGACGTTAGTAACTAGATGGAAATATCTAGGAAAAATGTTAACGCTGGTCATAAAGCTGTAAAAGAAGAGATAGAAAATGCTAAAGCAGCTGGAATAGATACTGATACAAAAGAGTTTAAACAACATCTAGATAATGTTAGACAGGAAGCTTAGGATGCTAATGATAAGAGTAGCAAAGAAGCCGTAACTGAATATGTTGAATAGAAAACAAAGGCTGTGAATAATCTAAAAGCAGCTTTAACATTAAAGGCTTAGCTTAATACTATAGAAGACTACTTTAAGTTTGCATCTGAAAAGCTTGGTCTTAAAACAAATAGAGCTGACGCTAAGCTTATACGTAATCATGTTGACAACTTCATAAAGTCAGCTAAAGACGAAGTAAAGAAGTTTAATGTTGATTTAGGTTCAACAGATAAAGAAGCGTTAGACGCATTAAGCTAGATTGATGATGTATCAACACATGCTAGTGAAGGTTTACAGCACTCTATAATAGGTAGTATTATGCTTGGTGCTGATAAGGCTGTAACAGATGGCTATTTAAGGCAGTTTAATTACGGTATAACAAGAGATAAAAGCGGAAAGGTAGTATATAACCCCTCAGCATTTAAAGCCCGTCAGAAGCGCTCAAATGACCTCATAAAGGCAATTTTAAGTGGTGATAAGGAAGCTATAGAAAAGTATTCAAATGACACCAATGATGAAGCTATAGAGCAGGATAATGATGCTGCTGTAAACGACAGTTATTCTAAGAGAATTGATGCCATTATGGATACTAAGTATCGCCAAGATACTAAAAACTGGTTAGCCGAAGAAGTTGTAGAAGGTGATGCTCCTGTAAGAATATATGAATAGTTTGAAAATGAACTAAGCAAACAAGCTGATGAAGATGCTAAGTAGGATCATGACAATGCTATTGAATCTACTCCAAATGATATTGAAAATCAAGACACTTCTGATAAGGGTGGTGTTGACTTAAGTTCTAAGTTAGCCAATAATAAAAGGAAGTATCAACTTAGAAAAGAAAGAGCTAAGAGGGATTTTCAAAGAAGAAAGAATAGATATGATAAATTCAAGAAAGGTAATCTAAACTCTACTATATTACCATTCCAAGATAGACTAGTTAATATTGGCAATGATTTGATTAGACTGTCCGAATAGGGAGCTTATAAAATATCACAGTTTGTAAGTGACATTAAAGACATAATGGGCGATAAGTGGTCTGAAGACTACATGCCATTGCTTAGAAACATATATGTCAAACAATCTAGTAAGATGCTATTCAATGGTATTGATAGCTCAAACTTATCCAGTGTTGATGATGTAATGAAATTTGAAGTAAGTTAGGCTTAGGAAAATGCAAAACAAAACATTAGTCAGCAATAGATTTATGACATTGTACAAAAGAAACAAAGTTCAGTTATACCAGAATTATCTAGCTATGCTGGAATTGTTGTAAAGGATAATAATGGAATATAGTTGTATCCAAATAGATATAATGGTGATAAGACTGTATTAGATAGCTATATTGACAGATTAAATCAAGCTATTGACAATGAGGGCGAGTTTATAAAAACTTGTGAAGAACTTGGATTAAAAGATAATGTTTAGTTATTCTCATCTTATAGGGAATACCCAGGCATGATTGAACATATAGCAAAAACGATATTATCATAGAATAATAACAATCAAGGTGTTGTATATGGTAAGCTGTTTAGGTCTATTGTTAGAAGTGTAATGTTTGGAGAAGATGTTAACTTAGGTGAGTATTCTAATGATAAATAGATAGCAAGCATTATTCAGAACCTTATTGACTTTAAGAACAAGCTAATAAACTCTGGCTTTCAGATATTAAATCTTGGTGATGAGGTGTATGGAAAGTTGAATAACAACGAAAATGCATCATCTGAAGTAGATGTAATATTGAAAGACCTAAATGGAAATATTACTGTAATTGATGTACGAACTGGATATAGAAAAATATCTGATAAGTTTGATTAGAAGATAAGAAACTTTAGTCCAGAGACATACAGAAGTGCACAAAATGAACATCTTCAAGATATACAACAAATATTACAGAACTCATATGGTATGAATGTTGTTAGAGTTACAACATTACCAATAGTTGCTGATAGGGGTGTATTTTAGCTTGAGGGTGAAAATGGTTCGGTTTTATTGAAAGACGGTGACTTAGCTTTAACTAAAGAACAGAAAGAAACTAAACTTCGTGAAAACGAATAGAAAGCAGCTCAGTTAGTAGAACAATATAATAATCTAAATAAACAATTAAAAACTCCATTTGAATCATTAGAGTTACAACACTTGAATGATGTTCAACTAAGTGATAATTATATACAGCAACTACAAGATGCTATAGATAATGTAACACAGTTATTAGAACAGCAAGAAAGTGATAATAGTGTAGACGAAGAGCATGCAGAAAGTTTAGATTAGGCTATAATTGATAACATGGATTTTAATTATTTGTAGGAAGCTACAGAAAGTGCAAACGTGTTACAGTAGATAGCTGAGTCTAAATGTAGTGAACTTGATAGAATCTTAAGCATTGTTCCAAGTCTTAAACCAAGTTCAACTAAAGATGTTGATAATGTTAATAGATTGTATCAGGCTATAGCTGAGGCTTAGTTAGCTATTAATGATGTAATTGCTAGTGACGCTGATAGTTCTATAGATATTACAGCTGAGCAACAACTTGTAACATCAGCAATAGATTTTGTTGTTTAGAATCAAGATAAATTTGGTAAACAAGCATTATTTGTATCTAAATGGTGGTTAACACAGTTTGACAATCCTTCTACTAATGTGAACAATTCAGTTCCTTTAATGTATTATAATCAGATAAAAACATGGATTGATACATTATCTGAACATGCATTAGAAGACATTTCTAACGACAAACAATTACTTGCGTTTTATAGTAGTGTATTTACTAATCATTTCAAGAAATTACTTGACAATGCGCAAGATTAGATAAATGCTACAGATTCTGAGCCTATAAAGATTCTTCTAAGCAAAACTGTACAGAAGGGTATATAGTTGTATGAAGATTTTTATTACAAGTATAGTACTGAGCCTGATTAGAAGTATGACACTGAAGCTATAACTGAGCTTGATAAGATTTAGAGAATGCCAGTAAGGCATGTTGATAGATATGGTGGTTCTACCTATGTTTCTCCATCATTCAAAGATATGAGAGATAATGGTCACTATTATTCAATGTCAACACAAGGTGACTTCTTGGAAAACTATACAACCAATGAAGAGGTTACAGATAACAAAAAGCATACTATATTTAATCTGTATGTAAAAAATGGTAATGTAATGCTTAGCGTTAATTACTGGAGTAAATCTGAGAACAAGAGGAGATTCTGTGAACTGTCATTTAATGATAATATAGAAGACTTCCCAAATGCAAATCAGAGAGACATAGAAGTATTAAAAGGTATAATGGATGGAAGACAAAAGTTCTAGAAGAAATATCTTGCAATGGCTGATTATGTTAATAGGCATCCAGAAAAGAAAATAGCATTTGATGTTACAACTAATAAAGGTTCTGTAATATATGCTCAACCAGGCACTCAAATAAATATTAAAGATAGTTTTATATTTAACAATGAGCAAAATAGCCATGATTTATATACAGTAAAATTATCTCAAGATGATGGTATTGGTGTTACGACGTTTGTAATGAACGATAAGACTGGCCTTGTAATGTATAACATATCAACTGGTAAAGACTTGAATCAAATACTTGGTAGGTTTGATGACAAGTTTACTAAATAGATTGCTAAGACTGGTAGCGGAATGTTGGTATATTATTATAAGATAGGTAATGATAGAATTAGTGTTACGCTTAACACTTAGACTATAGGAGATGATAGAGCTAGAAACCTTGTTAATCTATTACAAGCTTATTATAACAATTAGAACAACGTTGATGGATTTGACACACTTTCTCTAATTAAGCAAATGTTATATGTTTATGATGGTAGTAAGAGGTTATCTAAGTACAACAACATAAACAACATGGTATTACTTGGTGATGGTGGTAATATTCAAATAGGACAAAAGGAATACAATATATTCAAAGATACTCCTACAATATAGAGTATTTTGTCAAAACAACAAATACACTTTGATGCTTATCTGTTGAACGAAAACCTATCATCTTCTGATAATATATTATTTAAGCAGATTGCTAACTCTTTCGTTGGTGATAAACAGTTTATAACACTTCCTAATGGTTTATCTTTTAGTAAAGATGATATAACACATAATAACCAAGATGGAACTGTAGGTTCTACATATCTTGGCTATTTAATGAGAAACGGAGTAGTTTACACTAGAGCAAAATCACTTGGATATAGACAGCTTAATATAAGTAATTTAAGAATAGAAGACAAAGGTGGTGTAAAGACAGATTCTGTTGAACAGAAGCCTAACTTAGCTGGTACTCAATATAGAAGAAGAGAAAGAGTTGTAAACACTATTGAGCAGATACAAAAAATCTCACAGAATAGAAATGGGCGCCTATTTGAAGTTAGCTCAATATTCAATGTAATTGATAGCAGAAATGCTGTTCAGCAAACTGCATATATGAATGGTGTTCAAGAGTATTTTAACAAAGTCTTAGGTTCTAATGGCTCTGTTGAATTTACTAAAGAACATGAGAAATATATTCAATAGATTACTTCTAGTTAGGCTGTTATTGGTATGTGTACAACGCAGCTTATAAAGTTATCTAGATACGCGCCAATGTCAACTGCATACCACGAAGCGTTCCATAAGGTTCTAGAATTATGTGTTGATGACAAACTAAGATAGTCATTATATGATTCATTTAGGTCTTACAATGGACAATCTTTAACAGATAGAGATGTAGCTGAAGGTTTAGCTGATTAGTTTGCTGAATATATGTCTAACTGGAAGAGCTTCAAGGAAGGTAAAGGATTTGCAAAAGTAAAAGCACTATTTAAGGTTATTGGGTTCTATACTGGCGTTGGTCTAAATTATGGATTTAAAACACTACGTGATACATTTGTATTGTATAGAGATACAAATAAAGGTAAATACGCTAATGCTAATATTGATAAATCAAAGATTGATAGATTTAATAGATTGTTTGGAAATTCATTATATTACAAAGTAAAGAATAATGATACTAAAAAGTCTACTGAATTTGAATATCTAAATAACTCATCAGATGTTAATGATATGGTGAGAGCTTTAGCTTTTAATATCCTTGAGAATAAAAACTTAGATTTTGGCTCTAAAGATAGAATTGTTATAGACAACAACACATTAAGGCAATTACCACAGAGTGTAATAAATAGATTGTGTGGATACGATTTAGAACCTGGAATAGAGCCAGATTATATCAATATGGCGTTTAGGGAAATATTTACTGCTGAAACACATACAAGAGAAGTTAAGTATGTAAAAGATGGTATTACGACAATAAAGAACGAAAAAGTTGTTGTATATCCTAAGTTTGCAGCTATATAGAATCTTGTAGCAGACTATTGTAATGAAATAGTTGGTGATGTCAGAAGTAGATTTAAAGAAAACCCAGAAGACAATGATGATATAGACGATATTATACAGAAGTCTAATATTGATAAATTTGATAGAGCTTCTTATGAGTTTGACAAATTAGATTCCGTATCAAAAAGTGTAAAGTTTGTGTTGTCAACTTTGGTATATTCAAATATCGTAAAAGGTAGTGATGGTAAAAAGCATCTTACTTACGACTTAAGCGAAAACGAATTCTGTGAACCAACATTTATTCCACTTAAAGAAGTTTACAATACACTTGTAGATGATCTTGGTAGTGTTGATAATATTTATGATTTAGTTAAAGGTGTAGATGATAAGGCTCTTAGTGATAATACTATGTACATACAGCTCAGTCAGAAACTACATAAGATAATTGATGGAATGTATCAATATGACGATAAGGGAGATGTTTCTAAAGTAGACTATGACAAAGAATCGTTTGCTATATAGTTACTACAAGCTGTACAAAGTCAATAGATAGATTATATCTTTGCTAAGTCCACTACTTTGTCAAACAGTAAACAAGTTGATATTAAAGGTTCTTCTATGGAAAGAGACCAGATGGTTATACCTAGGTCTTGGAATACATTCTTAACAAATGGGCAGGTTGGAGTCTTTAACAGAGTTAAAGTTAATAATAAATTGTAGTTTAATGATGGCTTTGGCGGTAGTAATGGAAATGATATATTTTCTAAAACTGCTAACTTTATAGGAGAATTAAGACAAAACTCTGGTCTTGGTGATGGCAAGATTCTAATAGGAGATACATATTATATGTTTAATGACCCATCAGATCTTAATGTGATAAAATCATATTTTGTAAAAGCATTAAACAACATAGGTATAATGTTTAATCAAGCTGACCTAGACTATATGCTATCAAAGGAATATGGCTCTATATATAATGATGCGTTATTCCAACTTCTTAATAAGAGAGGAATGAATTCAATAGACTCTTTCATAGACATGCTGAATAAAGCTGTAAATGATAGTGGATATATAAATCAAGACCATGTTACAACTATGTATACGAAGAACGGATTTGTTTCTATGCTTGCAAAATATAAGAGTATGAGAAATAGGAACGTTGTTAGTAAACAGGCGTTATCATTTGATGGTAAAAAACTATTCACCATTTCTCAGAATAACGCAATATCGCATATCACCGAATCATTGAATACAAACGATTAGGATAATCCAGCTGTAAAAACAACTATTAACTTTGATTATAATGTATATAATGATGGTGGTGTAAATATAGGCTCTATAATACTTAAGAAGATATTAAATCAAAAAAACCTACAACTAAAGCTTCATACGTACATTGGATTTAAAACTGATAACTTTAGTGATTAGGGTAATGCTTATAATGATTAGACTACCGTTCAAGATTATATGGCTAAGATGACAATGTTACAATAGAATTATTTTGTATTCCCAACATTGTCAGACAAGAGTACATATGTTGTTATGAGCGGTCTAACATTACCAGGTATGTAGATTAGTAACACTCATGATTAGGCTGGTAATAAGGCTTGTAATGTATCCAATTACGGCAGCGTAATGTGGATAAACAAAAAAGCATATATAAGACCTTCTGATGATGTATTACAGTAGATGTTAGAATATGCTTATACTGAAAGGTTAGGTATACAGCAGACTATGGAGTAGCTAGGCTATAATAATATACCAGGCTACCAGAAGCAAGGATTACATATACTTACAGATGGAGAAAAGATAGTTAACTATCATACACAAAAAGGTAATGTTGAGCCAAATGGAACTAGATTCTTATCATTAAAGTCTATATATAAATAGACTGAAAATGGTGTAGAAATGGTATACATAAATGACCCAAATAAATCATCTGTTGAAAATCTAGAACTTGCAAATAAAGAATTCTTTGATTTGCCATTAGAGGAAAAGAAGAACAGAATGGCTTTAACTCTTGCAATACAAACTAAACACGCAATAGAAAATGCCGTTAGATTAGGAATAGCTAAGAGAGTTGATATTGTTAATGCTATGAATGGTGAGATTAAGGAGAAGGCTACAAATGAAGACTCTATACTTAATCTTGATTCAGATATACTTGATGAGAATTAGATAAACTCTTTACAAATAATTCTTTATAACCAGAATTGGCCAGAATCTAATACTAGTCAAGTAAATCCATATGTAAAGGCTATGAGGATGTAGAGTTCTAGGAGCTTAGCAATAGCAATGTTATTGTCAGATATAACAAATAAATCTATTATATGCTCAGAAGAGTGTTATAGGTGTTATTCTGGTCACCCAGCTTTATTTAAGGTGGCATATGACTTTAAAAACGGTAGAATCAAAGATAGTACATTTGATTTACAGAAGCGTTTAGGTGGTATGGTTTCTACTGGTGATGATAATGTTAATTAGCTTCCTGGTGTAGGTGATGAATATACTTGTGCAGAATGTAAGGATTATGAAGTTTCTTCTAAAGCTGATGTTATAAATAGTCTTGATGATAAATTTAAGAATTCACTGTTAAGGGATTTATACTCTGATTATACTGGTGATTATCATGCGGCTTATAATAAAAATAGTAAATACTATGTAGAGAATCCAGAAGATTTAATAAAGAGAGCCGAAGAATATGATAAGTATAAAGATGGCAAAGACAGTGAGGCGTTAGTAAAGTTACTAAATAAAGCACTTATTGATGCTAAAAAGTTCTCAGATGGTCTTAAAGATGATATAAACGTTGCTGACGGTGCATCTTATATTACTGCTGATATGTGTAAGAATTTGCTAAGAATGCAAGGTAAGTACACAAATAAAGTTGCTAAAGCTTTTGACATTCTTACAAATGATGATACTAAGTATTCTTGGTTAGATAAAGCAGATGCTTATAAATTAGTATATAGTGCTGTTAATATCGTTGCTACTAAGTATACAGCTTATGGTATACGCGATCATAATCAACAAGATGAAAGTTAGGCTTCAAATGTAGCTATACATTATTATGATAAGTTTGCATTGTTCCCAATATTCCCATGTTTAGCAACTGGTAGAATGAACACCATTTATAATGAGATGCTAAAACAAGGGGTTGATTAGATGCTTATGAGTTCGGCTGTAAAGGTTGGTTCTATGGGTGCTATAAAGTTCAATGGAAGTACGTTTGAAGGTAAGTTTAATATCTACAAACAAAGATACGACCACCTTAGAAATCAGCTCAACACAGACCCAGAAGAAGGTGATATTATGGCAATTGGTACCCAGATGGTTAAAATTGTTTTATAGAACCTAAGACTTAATAGGAAGTATAATGGTGTTAGTGGTTAGGCTTTGTTAGACAACTTAATGAGTTGTATAAATAAGATTTCAGATATTGGCAAGCAGAAGATGATAGACGACTTCTTTATTGATGGAGACGTTGATAAAGGTGTAGACAATCAGAAGTTAAGTAATTATCTGAAAGAACAGCTTGGAACTAGAGGTGTTAGTAAGTCTGTATTACAATCTGTAGAGCTTGATGATAATGGTAAATTCAATATGCCCTTATCGGCTGTTGGAAATGCATCTTGGGTAGAAAGTATTCTTATATCTAAAATCAACAGTGACGTTATTGATATAAATCTTCTCGGTACTTCATTCACACAAAGGTCTGTATTCGCAATTGAAGATGGCTCTTTGTAGAGTGATAAAAATATGAGTTTATCAATAAATAATGGTAAACGATTATAGATGATAAATTCAGAGGGTACTATGGATTCTGTTATAAGTATAGATTTCTTTGATAGTATATTACCAAAAGGACTTTCATTCAACGAAGCAAGACAATGGCTTATTGATAATAATATTATTGGAGAAAATGCTACATCTTAGACTATTGGTTATCGTATCCCTACGCAGGCCCAATCTTCCATTCATGCTCTTAAGTTTGTTGATGTTATACCAGCTACTAAAACGGCGGTAATACTACCAGAAGAGTTTACAAAGATAACTGGTTCTGACTTCGACATTGACCACTTGTATCTAATATCTAAGAATAGTAATTTTAGACATGGTGAAAATACTGAGTTAAATGAAGAGCAGCAATTATAGAATGAAATTGTTGATATAATGTAGACTCTTCTTAGAGATACAGACAACTCAATACACTTCTTATACAAATCAATTGATAATGATACAGAGTTATCTAAGAGTGTGTCAGATGCTCTTCCAGTTCCAGAAAACACAAAATATGAATCTTATAACTTTGGTACGCTACATGAGCAAACAAATAGAAAGAATGATTATATTACTGGTAAGAAAGGTATTGGTCCATTTGCTCTTAATGTTACAAATCATGAGCTTACTAGATTGTATGGATTGAAATTCTAGAGCGATGATATTACAAGAGCATTAGGAATTGATAGATTAGATAAACTGTTTGATAACAATGGTAACCCTATAGCTTCATGGATGTCTGGATTTATTAATGCACACGTTGATATTGTAAAAGACCCATGGATTAGTAGACTTAATGTCAATCCATATACTTATAATATAGTTAACTATTTAAGTAGAATGGGTGTTGGTTAGAACGCTTTATGGTTAATGTGTCAGCCAATAATAAAAGACATGGCTTAGGTTTATTCAGAAATAAATGGTAATTATTTACAATATGATAATCCTAGCAAAGAGCTAAAAGATAGATATGAAAGTATCTATGCAAAATACGGCTTTAAACAAAAAGATTTGCAAGCTATTGATAATAAGTAGTTAATCAATATATATAGACAATTAATACAGGATGATAACAATGATGAAACTTTAAAGAAAAACGCATTGTTAGGTAATCCGATTGATGCTAGAGCACAATTAGACGTTCTTGCGTTATTTAATTTATTAAATAGATATGCTACATAGTTAGCCAATCTAGTAAGCTTAACTAAAATTGATACTAGAAAACATGGTAAAACTATATTACAGCAATAGATTTATCTTAGAAAATATAATAAGTTAAAAACATCAAATGTATTTGAGTCTAAATCATTAGATAACTTCTTAAAGAATAGCTGGATTGACACAAAAACAACTAGTGCAATTACACTATCATCTTAGATACTTGGAAAGGTTTCGTATAATGCAAATAAACAATTCCAGAATTTAGTATTAGGATTAGCAAGTAATATATACGGTGATTTCTTTAATGAAAAGTAGCTAAATGCTATATCAAATCATATATAGACATATATAAACCAAAAGTATATAGTTGATTATATAAAGGGCCCTATGGGTAAAGGTGATGATTATATACATAATTTATTCTTTGGTTATTATAGTATTCCAGCTAGACTGAATATGCTTAACTATCATATACAAAATAATCCAGACTATCAGTACTTGAAAAACAATTTCTTATTACAACAGTTATACTTCGATGAAATGCCAAAGGATGTTTATGCTAATGGCGAAAAAATTGAACAACCTGTTTTCTTAAAGTTGTCAGATAGACTTGATGGTGGTAGAACTTCCACTGATATGGTAGCTGATGCATGGCTTGATATGTTGAATGATAAAGATGAGAACGTTAGAAACTTTGCAAGAGATTTAGTTATGTATGCATATTTAACTAGCGGTTCATTCTCTGGATGGAATAAGTTAGCTAAATATATACCATACGAATTTATATCTGGACAAGTTGATAGCGACTTTAATATTGGAGAATACGTCAGAAATGTTTTAGATAACAACGACTTTGACTATGACTTAAAATCAGTTGTATTAAACATGGGTGTAGAAAGTGGAGCTATTAAAAAAGTTAGTTCTAAGAACTCAGAGTTCTTTGATAAGAAAGCTAAGAATGTACTTATTGTAAAAACAGAATCTCCACGTAGAGTAGTTATTAGAAATGTTGATGGAGTTGATAGGTATTTTTAGCTAGAATATCATTCATAGAATTCTGGAACTGCTATCTATTTACTTGTAAAGCCTAAAGGATTTCATACTAGACAAGGTGATATTTATGAGCATTATTTTGATTTAGGTTATAAAGCTAATGATGTTAGAATAAATAAAATATCACAGTTGAACGCATTAATAAACCTTGGTCTTGATGCTAAAGCTACAGCTTATGATGGTAAAATTAAAGTTGGTGATATAGTTATGGACTCTAAAAGCTTTATAGCAGAAGAATATGATTATATGAACGGTCCAGTATAGGTTCAAGAGAAGAATAATATAAAGCAGTTTAAAAACACAGCTTAGGTTTATACTTATTATAAACTGTTAGCTTATGGTTATTTAGACTATGCTAAAGATGTTCTTGATAATCCAGACAAAACTGTTACATATCAAATGTGGTTAGAAAGTCCTTAGGTTTAGAGTGTTTTAACAGAAAAGCAAGTATAGACGTGGGATAGTATAAAAGGAGACGTTTAGGATCATATAATACGTTATGACTCAAGAGGTATTGAAGAAACTACTCAAACTACTCCAAATCAAACTTTAAATAATCATTCTTACGGAGAAAGTATATAGCCAAACGATGGTTATGTATTTGTATTCGGATCAAACCCAGAAGGCAGACATGGTGCGGGAGCTGCAAAGATTGCTGTTACACAATTTGGTGCTAAATACGGAATTGGAGAAGGTTTGGTTGGCGATTCATATGCACTGCCTACAAAAGATCTTCGCGTAAAAGAAAATAAAGGATTAAGAAGTATATCAAAAGAAGAAATTATTAATAATATTAGTAATTTGTATAAAACTGCAAAATAGAATCCAAATAAAAAGTTTGCAATAGCTTATACAAATGTAGAAGAATCTTCACTTAACGGATATACTGGTATAGAAATGGCTGATATGTTCAAAGAAGCTGGACTTATACCAAACAATATATATTTTAGTAACGCTTGGATTTATAATGGTTTGATTAAAAATAGCGATTACGAACCAAACTATTATGTAAACCATTCTGGTGGAGCTGTTGGCTCTGATTCTTACTGGGGTGCAATTGGTGAAAAATATGGCGTTGTATCAGAACATTACTACTATGGTGCTAAAACACCAAATGGAAACCATTAGATAACTCAAGAGTAGTTTGAAGAAGGTAAAAAGCATGTTATGAAAGCTAATGAAACTCTTCATCGTAGACCAGATAATTACATGAATTTATTATCAAGAAACTATGCGCAAGTTAAGAACGCTGATGCCATATTTGCAGTAGGACAACTTAATAACGGTATAGTAGATGGTGGTACAGGATGGGCAGTTTAGATGGCTATAGATGATGGTAAATCTGTTTACATTTATGATTAGATAAGAAAGCAATGGTTTGCAAATATTGGTGGTAAATGGTAGGTTTATAATGGCGTTCCAAAACTAACTAAGAACTTCGCAGGTATTGGTACTAGATAGCTTAATCAAGATGGTAAGGATGCTATTAAACAAGTATATGAGAATACATTTAACAATGATGAAGTGTTTGATGACTCTAAGTTCGATTAGTCAAATATGGATCATTGTAAAAAACAATAAAACTGATTGATTATGATAATATGTCCTAATTTAAAACATCCTGATGTAGCTAGGGATTTTAATGAAATAGTACAAGCTACAAGCGAAAAGGCTGCCTATCATATTTGGTCAGCTAATAATGGAAATGGGATAGATAGAGCTCCAAATGGGGCTCATTCTGTCTTATTTGATAAATTACTTGTTGCTACTGGTGGCAATAGGAAAGAGGCTATAAGACTCAAAGCATATGCTATTATAGACGATGCATTAAAGACTGATAACAATGGTGATAAGGTTATTACAGAAAAGTTCATATAGGATAATTTAAAGCCAAAGAGTTATAAAAATAGAGATGTGAGGTCTATTGTGAGGTTTGCAGAAGATTACTCAAACCAATATCCTAAATCAGAAAGAAAGAATGCTGCAAGTAGAATTAAAAAAATACTTGATGCTAAATTTGATTTAAAGCTTTGTCATTGGACTGACGAGAAGACTGGTGCTGAAAGATTCAGTAGTAAATAGAACGATGGTTAGTTTGATTATCTTAAGCAAACATCTATAAAAGATAGGCAAAAGATAGATGATATTATAAATAATCTAAATGAAGTGTTTAGTGTTAAGTTTAATGTAAAATGGTTAGAATCATCACAGGGTTCTCCAGCTGGGATGACTGTATATGATAACGCCATGGTTACTGGAAACACTATATATCTTAGAAGCGGTAAAGTTTCTACTGAAATAGTCGCAGAGGAGCTCTTACATGCGTTTATTTATAACATCAAGCATGATAACACATCTTTGTATAATTAGCTCCTTAGAGAGGCTAGAAATGCCTTTAAATCGCTTTCTAAAGAGGTTTAGTCTATATACGTAGATGACAATGGAAGAGCATTACACCAAGATGAGGAATTAGTAACTAAAGTACTAGCTAGATATTATGCTACAGCTGCATTAGATAGAGATAGTAAACTTAAGTCTATAGTTAAGAAAGTTTTTGCTGCAATAACAAACTATTTCAAAAACTCATTAACATTTAGGAGTGATATAGATAAGTTTGTTGCTGAGGTTGGAGATATTCAAGATTATGTAACATTTGAGAATCTAACAGACATACTTATGTAGAAAAAAGTAATCTTCAATATAAGTAGTCTTAGTGATGATGATGTTAGAAAAAACATATCAAACAATACTGAATCTGAATAGACTCGTAGAAGAAAACAACTTTTTAATATGTTTAAAGTTCTTGATAAAACATATGCTAAAATGTAGGATAAGAACGAAAAACAAACTATCCAGTGGAATAAGATACATGAGCGTCTAACATCATTAAATAAAGAGAGTGACGCCTTAGCTTTATCTAACTCGATAAAATTTGCTTTACAAACTATTGGGGTATTTGATGCATAGACGTTAGAACCTTAGAACTATAATACAGTGCTTGGGTATTTATATAAAAATTCTTAGACAGAAGAACCATTCTCCAATGTATCTACTATTTCTCTATATAGACTATATAAGGATAATATAAGGTTCTACAACGCATTGATGGATAAGGTATTCAGCCAAGTTAGTTCTTGGGAATTAACGCCAGAAGATGCAATAAATATAAAGGAGTTAAGATAGTCTCTTGATAATGTTAACAAGTTGTATAAAAGTGCATTGTATGCAGTATCTGACAAAATGGTTGACTAGTATGTTGACCAGTATGTTACAGCTGAAACGTAGGACAAAGAAACTATGAAAGAGGTTCTAAAGGATTGGCTTCATAGAAACATGATGCATGAAGATATTTCTGCATTTAAAGCCTTTGTAATGAATAATTCTTAGGTTGATAATCCTATTATTAAGCAGGTATTTCATATGATACAAATATCAGAACATAGCACACGTGTTGATGCGCTTCCAAAAATAAACGAAATACTTACAGCTTATCATAAATTAAATTCTGTATTAAAGCACCCAGTTAATTTCTTTAGCCCAAATTGGCAAAAGAAAATGATAGAATACATAGTTGATAAAAACGGTAGTAAATTTCCAAGTGGTAATTTTATACGTGAAAGAAACTACGGGTAGGCTTTATATGACTTCCAAAAAGAAGTTGAGAATCTACATGATTATTTTGATAAGACATATGGTTTTCATTATATATGGGATGATGACTTAAATACGTATGTTAGAAGCTCTGATAGAGGTAATGCTTATGATGAGGATGACTATGAAACATCTATATTTGTAAAGTATCTAACAAAACTAGAGGCAATTAAAGGTAAAATATACGATAGACCTTATACAACTCGTTACTACGCAGAAAGACTTAGTTAGCCTTATAACTACAAAGATAAATATACAAAAGATTGTCATGGGTTAAGACCATCAACTATATAGAAGATGGATTATATTTAGTAGAATATAAACTTTTACCTTAAGAAAACAGTTGACACAGAAACTGGTTATTCTCACCCAGAGTTGTTATCAAACAATGAGAGGAGGTCATTAAAGCAGTGGTAGGACAAACTTGACGATTTGTCACAGCCTTATGATGAAATTGGAGACCCAAAGTCTGAGGATGAAATGAGAACGGCATTTGAAATATAGGCTTGGAATAATTGGCTTGCTAAAAACTTAAAGTCTGATTATGATGAAAAGTCATTCTGGGAAGAGGCTAACAAAATAGAAGACCCTGATAAGAAGAATGCATTTATTTACTTCAACTCACAATTCAAAGTAGACCCTAACATATTTAAAGACTTACCACACTCTGAACATGATTTAAGGTGGCAGATGATAAGGAATTCCTTATTAAAGGTTGTCAGGACTCAAAATGACCCACTTAGTGTAAACATTGAGAAAATATCTACTAATACAGACTTCTGGTTGAGATACAAAGAAGCCGATTAGGCTTATTATGACTCGACACCAGCATTAGATAAAAATAATGCTCAATAGATAGCTGAAAGGCTTGGCTAGAGTGGTAAAACTGAAATGATACCATATTCTAAAAATGGTATTTATTACGACACAAATGGAAATGAATACACTAGATAGCAATATTTATCAATAGTAAAGTTAAATAGTAGAAATGACGAAGGCTCTAGAAAAATAACATTTAAAACATGGTTTGATGTTGTAGTTGATCAGTATGTTGATTATGCTTTATAGAATGATGGTGAACTATTAAACTGTACAGATGAAAATGGAGACCCAGTTATATTATCTGCTAAGTCAGAAATAGAAATAAGAGATTTAATTTCTCAAATGTTTACTATAAGAAAAACAGTAAACACAAAATCTGGTGTTCAGATAAAAGAAGTTCCTCTTAGCATATTTAGTACTTTTATACCATATGATGGATTTAAGATAGTACCAACTGGTAGATTCTCCAAAAAGAGTGATATAGATGATTCTTTAAATTTAATCAATAAGGATTATGATGATAATCTACACGAATCAGAATAGCCTAAGATTGATATGTATAAGAACAACGACTATCAGAAACTTGAAGACGATAAAGAGATGAAGTAGCTATACGACTTATTAGTTTAGGCTACAAATGAAGCTCGTCAGCAAATATATGGTAGACAATATAAGTCATATAAATTTGCATTACAAAGTAAGACTGCTTCACAGATATTCTCAAACGTACTAAATATAGGTCTTAAGACTACGTGGAAGAATCTATGGGAAGCTTGGACAGATATAAACAATAACGATGATTACATAAGGTCTAAAGATGAATATAGGCTACAGTTAGATGGTACTACATCTGCAAATGATTTAAATATAAGATTTGAAAATATTGAAAATCAATAGAACATATCAGAAGATATTGTTTAGGCTACAATAGCATATATAATACAAGCAGCTAATTATAAGAACAAGTCATAGATATTGCCTATTATAGAGACATATCAATAGGCTATGGATGATAATAATAGAGGTGTTGACCAGTATGGTAATACATACAAGTTTACATCATCTAAAAATTCATCAAAGATGTTCAAACATATGATGGATGCACATGTATATGATAACAGGTCCGATTTCGATTAGAATACACTTCAAAACAAAAGAAAGACAATTCTTAAAAAGCTGTCAAACCAATTAACTAATATGTTGACATTAAACATTCTTGGATTTAACTTCATGTCAATCGCTACTGGTTGGTATGATTCAATAACAAGATAGGTTCAAGATGTTATATCATGGAAGTACGCAACACCTAGAGATATGATTGATTCTGCTATTAGGTGTATAATGTATCAGATTCCACAAATTCTAAACTATGGTGTAGCTTTACCAAATAACAAATAGTCTGCACTTATGTAGAGATTTGGTTCTCAAGGTGAATTTAGAGACTAGTTTAGAAATATAAACACTGGTAGAACTATTAAATTCTTTAGGTCTGCTTTAATGATAGGATTTGAGGCTCTAGACTACTTTAACAATAGTTTATTATTATCTCAATATCTATCTAACTGTAGATTCTACAAAGGTGATGACAAAGTTCCAGCTGGATTCTATACTAGGTATAAACTCATGTATGCTTTTAAGAATGCTGGTAGAACTAAACGCGAAGGTGCCATAGCTCACATGAAGTGTTTCAATACGTTAAGAGACGCTTATAAATATGATGTATTTACACATCAGCTTACAGTTAAGCCATAGTTCAAAGATTATGTTACTAAAGAACTTGAAGCTGGAAGTGTATACACTAAAGCACAACTTAGACAAGGGCTTATAAATGGTATAAACCCTGGAAGTGATAGACCTATATACAAAGACGATAAGTATGGTAAATATATGGGTGCTATGCGTGGTTGGTTATTACAAGTAGCTTAGAATTTATTAGCTGGTTCTGATGATGTATCAATAAGAACATTTACTAGTAAAGATGACGTATCAATATCAAATGGTAAAGAGCATGTTAGTGGTAAGAGCATACTTGACAAGAGAACGTAGTCTCAACGAGAAAGAGCATTCTCTTATAACTACGAAACAGGAACATCTTAGGATTAGGTTTTACTTGGAATGTATAGAACAATAAGTACAATGATTAATAAACTAAAATATTCTTTAATGCTGGATTTTAACAAGGCTGGAAATGAAAAACTTTCAACAGTTGATAAGAATTCGTGGTTATTAATATCTGCGTTTATGGTTGTATTAATCGCAATGACTGCTGGCTATAAAAAGTATCATGATTATGAGGAAGCCAACGTTATACGTAATACGAGTATACACCATTAGAGACCTGATAATCTATAGGATATTCCAAGATGGTTTAGTGAAGATTATATTGGTAGAAAACTATATTTAAGTTCTCTAGATGCTATGCAGGTAAGAACATTACAATCTAAGATTTCATAGCAAAATCCAAAAGAAGCTCTTGATGTTGTTCACGAAATGTCTGTATTAAACAGTGGATTTAATGATATAAGTGGTTCTTTATACGGCCTTGCTGTAGGCAGTATAACTAATGACCCTTCAATGGATTATGTTATCAAAAAGAGTGGTAAATATAAAGGCTTTACAAAACGTGAATAGTTGTGGTCAAAATTATTTGGTATACCAGATAACTTAGTTACTAGCTTTACAGAAAATGGTATACAATCCAATAGATATTTCTATGGCAATATGATTGATTGGTATATGAATATGTATGGCATCAACTTTAAGAAAGAAAAGAAACAGAAGAAAAACAGTTATAAACCTAGTTCTGATTTTGGTGATATGAATGATTTCGGAGGAGCAGACGATTTCGGTGATATGGGAGACTTTGGAGGAATTTAATGTCGCAACAAACAGGATAATAGGCAAATGATTAAAAATAAAAAAAGGGGGTTACTATGCAGCTTTTTGCACAGTAATCCCCTTTATTTGTTCTATATAATCCTCTGAAGGTATACCCTTGCTATCAGTGAACTGTATAGCTGAATTAGCAAGGGCAAACTTAACAGCGTCATCAAAAGGGCCCCAAAATTGCAAAATGGCTACCTTTTGTTCATGTGTTAAGTTTATTATACCATCAAAGAATTTTTTATACTTTTCCTTGACATGGAAATAATAGATTATATAAGGTTTGTTATCTATTATTTTTGTGTAAGACTTTATTAGATTTGATGACAACTCAAATCTTGAAGCCCTACTTTGAGTATACAAATTATACTTTTCTAGGTCATACATTAGATAAATATTTCTTTTATCATTTGGACTGTCTTCATCATATTCATACGCATCAACAAATCCAGCTGAACTAGTAAAATCTATTTTGCACATATCATTATCAAGGAAAGGTATTAGTATCTTTTCAAAATGACTCATAGGTTCAATTTTTCACTGCCATCACCAGTATAATACTCAAGCGTATGTTCCCACTTGTCATTAGCCTGATGCCAGCGTATTTGTTCTAACACGTCCATAATAGTATCTAATCTACTATCGACTTGTATATCAGTAAATTCAAAAACACGTATCTCGTTACTTCCAATTGTGTCTATACCAATAATGTAATACTTAAAAGTCCAGTCATTATTGGGCTCTTCCTTTAACTCATTTATGATATACCACATTAAAGCATGTTTGTAAAAACACAATTGCCTTAAATAGTCATAATGATTCATAGATTCCTCAAAACAACCTATGTTTACAGTTGTCTTTAAATCCATCAAAGTACATACTTTGTTCTTAAAATCAAAATGACAACTATCAAGTAACGATTTGCATTTAACTCCACACATACTCCAGTTTATATGGAATTCATGATGAAGTTCATCCTCTTGCCCAATATACTCATTCTTAAGTAACTTAGACGCAAGTTTATGTTTCTGAATGTTTTCAGCCACCTCCATAAGCATATTCGCATCATATGGAGATATTAATTCTCTATTATCGTTTGCTTTAAGGTATTCTATATAATCAGAATACGTATCAGCCATTTTAAGAGCCTTAGAGAGCACCAAATCATCTGACTTGGGTAAACCCTTATAGCACGCTCTATATGCGCTTACAACGGCTTTATTTGGCTCTATTTCAACACTCTGTGCAAGTGTCCGACAGAACTCTTCCTGTTGTGGAGAAAGAGGTCTACTTTTATCCCATACAACATAGTCTTTATGGAATTCTTCAGGCTGTAACAGATACTCATGAATCATAGTTC
>ERZ772979.269-NODE-269-length-40519-cov-6.233146_pt1 | contig 40519 bp, 44 predicted proteins | sample MGYA00511130_ERZ772979 | MGnify/ENA primary metagenome ERZ772979 (study PRJEB29015, sample SAMEA2738103) | human oral metagenome | biome: human oral; feature: human-associated habitat; material: saliva | place: China | collected 2186 ...
AGTAGCAGATTAGGTCGTAGCACGACAAGCGATAAGTAAAAACTCCGCGTGGTGCGAGCCGCATAGGCAGTTACTACGGGGAGTTTTTTGGCTAACTTGTTAATTAACTAATTATTATCTTTGCAGTAGCACAACAGTAAATAGTCTCATCTTCCACTCATTCAGCAGCGATTAGACAGATGTTTTACACTATTATTAGCCTTAGATGAAGAAAGCTCCATAAGTAACACCCAGCAGACTTAACAAATGCAAATATCAAAGAACAACAATGACACATAACTTATTTCAAAACATCTACAAACACCCTCTGATAGGAGCGCAAGAACTGCAACAAATACAAAAAGCCCATCAGCCTATTGCTTTTCGCAAAGGTGATTTTATCTTGCGTAAGGATGAAATAGCTCGTGGTTATCTGATCTTGGAGAGGGGAGTTGTTCGCGCCTTTGTGTATGACTATGAGGGGAATGATATCACAACAGACTTCTTTTGTGAAGGTGAAATTATCGTACAAGAACTCTCTCTTTTTAAGCATTTGCCTTCTGCTGAGAATATCCAAGCCCTTACTGATGGTGAGGGGTGGTATATAGATTATGACAGTTTTCAAGAACTCTATCACAGTTTGAAAGGATATTCCGAATGGGGGAGACTCTTTATGACAGAGAAATTGTTTGAAGCAAAAAAGCGATCGCTTGAAATGATTACACTTCCTGCTAAAGAGCGCTATATACAGTTTATAAAGGAAAAACCGAGTGCTATAAAGTACGTCCCCTTAAAACATATAGCTACTTATTTAGGCATCACAGATACTTCGCTAAGCAGAATACGAAAGGAGGTTTGTTGAGAAAATCTTGTCGTTTTAAAAATTACCAGTAGGGGCTTTTCGCTAATTTTGTACCCTGATTGAATTATAAAAAATGAAATACAGAGAAATAAAACCCATTGGGTTCTTGACGAACTTTATTCAAAGTTTTTGGGAATATGAAACCTTTAGTACAGAATTTGAACATACGATTATTCCAGATGGATACTTCGACCTTATTGTAGAATTTGAAAACAATTCATTTAAACAAATAAAACTAACTGGAGTTTGGATAATGCCTATTAATGTAGTGATACCGAAATCAACTAAACTTTTTGGCATTCGGTTCAAACTTTTGGCAGCTGAATATATATTTCAGCGAGAAATAAAATCTATTCTGAACACAAACATAATTTTACACGATACATTCTGGAATATATCAAGTTATCAAACCAATGACTTTGAAATATTTGTTTCAGAAATCTCGAATTATTTGGAAAATTCAATCAAACATTTTAAGGAAATAGACAACAGAAAACTCAAACTTTTTGAATTAGTTTACCAAAGGCAAAATTTATCTGTTGAAGAACTTTCAAAAAGTGTGTTTTGGAGCAGCCGACAGATAAATCGGTATTTTAATCAGATGTTTGGGTTTTCATTGAAGCTATTTTTAAACATTGTTCGCTGTAATACTTCATATAAAGACATCTCGAAAGGAATTCTTTATCCAAGTGAAAACTATTTTGACCAGGCTCATTTCATTAAAGAAATAAAAAAATATACGGAAAAAACACCGAGAGAGTTGTCAAAAAACGAGAATGTCCGATTTTTACAATTAGCAACCAAGCGCAACGAGTAATTTTGCATTTTAAATTTAAAAAATTTCTTATGAAGATTACAAAACTTACCCCAAATTTTGAAGTAACGGATGTGAAAAAATCGGTTGCTTATTATGAAAAAAACTTCGGGTTCAAATTGATTATGACTGTTCCTGCAACTCAAGACGGAATTGAACAAAGTTTTACCGAAGGTAAAGAATATGTTTATGCTATGATGCAAAAAGATAATGTTGAAATTTTCTTTCAACGTACCGATACATTTAAGGAAGATGTTGTTTTTGCAACAGGTTTGCCAATCGGAGCTTCCGTTTCTTTTTATATGGATATTGAGGGAATAGACGAATTTCATCAACAAATGAAAGCGAAAAAGTTAGAAATAACCGAATTAAAAACAACTTGGTACGGAATGAAGGAGTTTTACCTAAAAGACATTAATGGATACATTCTCGGATTTGCCGAAAAAGCTGAACAATAATGAATATTGAAGAATTGAGAAATTTTTGTTTATCATTAAAAGGCGCAGAAGAATCTATGCCTTTTGACGATAAAACGCTTGTGTTTTCCGTAAAAGGGAAAATGTTTTGTGCCACCGACATAAATACTTATGAGTTTGTTAATTTAAAATGTGATCCTGATAAAGCTATTCAGTTACGAGAACAATATAACGAAGTAATTGAAGGATATTATATGAATAAGAAACATTGGAACAGTGTAAAAACCAAAGGGGAAATTACTGACAAACAGTTTCAAGAATGGATAAAAGATTCGTATGATTTAGTTGTATTAGCTCTTCCAAAGAAAATACAAAAAGAACTCAACGATGAATAAAAACGCCATATAACAGGCGTTTGGTTATTTTTGGACAACCCAACAGCCGAAGATGATTTCTGGGGATAAACATTCATCATTGAAAACTTAAAAATCTTGTCATAAGGCAAGATTTTTTTTATTTGAAGGCTGTACTTTTGCCCCCGAATTTTAAAAAGTATTTAAAAATGACAAAAACAAAACACTTTGATTTTCTTTTATCCATTCGCAAAAACCTATTGACTTACTTGGATAATCTTACTCCTGAACAATTAGGTTATATCCCAACAGGTTTTTCTAATAATATCTTTTGGAATATAGCACATTGTATTGCTGTACAGCAATTCTTATGTTATCAACTCAGTGGAAATAAACTGCTAATCAGCAATGATTTTTTAGAGAAATACAATCGTGGTACCTTTCCTCAAAAGATTGCACCTTCAAAGGAAGAAATCTACCAAGTAAAGGAATTGTTACTCAGTACAGCCAATCAATTACAAGAAGATTATCAAGGAAGGTTATTCAATGAGTTCCCGACGGTTAAGGTAGGTTTATTTTCTATTGATACTATAGAAGATGCTATGTATGTAAACAATATGCACGAATCAAGACATCTGGGAACTATAGTAGCTTTAAACTATTTTAGTTCAAAAATCTAATAAAAATGGCTTATAGTATAACACTTGCGAATAGAGTCCGCGAATATTTAGCCGAAATTCCTCATATCACAGTGGAAGAAAAAGCGATGTTTGGCGGTTTAGCTTTCTTGGTGAACAACAAAATGTGCATCAATATAGGAGAGAATTGCCTAATGTGTAGGTTTGACCCTGAGCAGACAGAAGAAATTGCCGAAAGGCAGGGCTTCTCGCCAGTGGTAATGAGAGGCAAAGAACTCTCTAGCTATTGCTATGTAGACCCTACGGGGTACAACCAAAAAGAAGACTTTGACTTTTGGTTACAACTTTGTTTAGAGTTCAACAGCAGGGCAAAGAGTTCAAAAAAACAATAAAATAATAACTAATTTGCAATAATGTATGTTTGATTTCCTTACAGAACTCGCAAAAAACAATAATAAAGAGTGGTTCAACGCTCATAAAGCACAATACGAATCGGCTACAAGGATTATTAGCTATGCGTCCTTTTTTTGACTTTATGACCGAAGCTCTCACTACAAATCTCAATGGAGAATCGATATCGAATAATTAAAGAAATAGAACTCCCTATTGAAGAACAATATTTTGGTTACTACGGTAGCTTTAGAGATAAGTTTGGTATTGGTTAGATATTTTTATGCTAACTTTTTAAAAGTAAAACTCCCCGTGTAGTGAATAACTGCACGGGGAGTTTTTTATTTGTTAATTTTTACTATCTTTGTCCCCATAGAGGAAATTCAATCGTTATAGGGGTATAATATTAAATTCAAAAACGTATGAAAGATTTTGTATTAATTTTTCGTTTGAACAACATCGCTGATTTCAAACCTACTCCCGAGCAAATGCAAGAACGTATGAACTGGCTTGCAGGCATCGCTTCACAAAACAAATTAGCTGACAAAGGCAATACCCTTTTGCCTATCGCTGGCAGTGCCAAAACTATCAAAGCCGATAAGGTTGTAACCGATGGACCTTTTACCGAAATTAAAGAGTTTATCAGTGGCTATGTGGTAGTAAAAGCTGAAAACATTGATGAAGCAGTCGAAATGGCTAAAGCCAACCCTATTTTTGAACAAGTAGGTGGCAGTATTGAAGTGCGTGAAGTGCTAAAAAGAGATTAAAATGCCTCACTCACAACTTTTATCCGATTTGTTTCGAAAAGAATACGCTAAAATGGTGGCAGTCTTATGTCGCCATTTTGGCTTTTCTCATTTGGAGATTGCTGAAGATATTGCGAGTGATACTTTCTTAAAAGCCTATGAATTGTGGGAAACAGAACCCTTACCTCCCAACCCTACTGCGTGGCTTTACACCGTCGCCAAAAACAAAGCTAAAGACTATGAAAAACACGTAGCTATATTCCAAAATAAAGTAAAAAAGGCACTTACACCTACTGAGAAAAGTGAAGAACTTACCTTTGAAACCTCTGAAATAAATGACAGTCAGTTAGAAATGCTTTTCAATATATGTGATCCTTCTATTTCTGTAGAATCACAAATAAGTTTGGCTTTGCAAATACTCTGTGGTTTTACAGTAGAAGAGATTGCCAATGCCCTACTCACCCATACCGAAACTATAAAAAAACGACTTCTTAGAGCTAAAAGCAAACTCAGAGAGCATCATTTTCAAATCAAAACCGTAAGCCCAGCCGATATACAAGCCCGATTAGAAACTGTACTGCGCTGTTTGTACTTATTTTTCAATGAAGGCTATTTTTCAGAAACTAACAATCAGTTCATACGAAAGGAGTTCTGCAAAGAAGCCTTACGTCTTACGCTCTTACTTGCCGAGCACCCTCAAACTGACACACCACAAGTGAATGCTCTTTTATCGCTGATGTGTTTCCAAAGTTCCAGACTTGAAGCTCGTATCAATACCACTGGTGAAAACACTCTTTATGAACAACAAGATAAAAGCAAATGGGATAAAGAACTTATACACAGAGGCAACTATTACTTAGTAAAAGCCTGCGAAGACTGTCAAATCTCTAAATATCACTTAGAAGCTGGTATTGCCTATTGGCATACTACCCCTACCGATGAAAATAAGTGGGAGTATATTCTCCGCCTATATAACCAACTCATTATCATTGAATATTCTTCTGTAATAGCCTTAAATAGGACTTTTGCTTACGGCAAGGTGTATGGCAAAGAAAAAGCTATTGTAGAGGCTGAGAAATTAGGATTGCAAAACAATCGTTACTACCACGAGTTATTAGGATATTTGTATACTGATATCAATAACCAAAAAGCAATTGCTCACTACCAAAAAGCGATTACTCTCTCTAAATCCCTCAACGAACGTGCAACACTGCAAAAACAGATAGAACAATTAGTGGAATAAGATTTAAAGAACTCAAAATGCACACCTTTAGGGATTACTCAAAAAAGGGAAAAATGAAATGGTGTCAAATTATCACCAGTTAAAAATAGATGCCGCTGATGGTGGAATGGGTGGCTGATACAAAAGCTACAAATTTAGTAGGCTAAGTAAAAAATAATATGTACTTTTGCACATTATACCATCTAAAGGTAGCCAGAGGCTACCTTTGAGTGCAAAAAAGGTAGGTATAGCCACCACAGCAGTAAAGAAATAATTGTAGCAAATGAAAAAGAAAATGATTTATATCCTTATAGCCATAGTATTGTTCTTACTTGTGAGAGGGGCTTACTATATATTCCGCCCAACGCTTTTTGCAAAGCCTACGGGCAAGTATGCTATTGGTACGGTGAGCTACTGGGTAACTGACCCTGATAGGGAAGAGATTTTTATCACTGATAAACACCAAGCCAGACAAATCCCTATACAAGTGTGGTACCCCGCCGAAAAAACCTCACACACCGATTACACCCCCTATATCCCTGAAGCTACCAAGGTGAGCGAGGCTATTTCAGAACTCTTGCACATCCCAAAAGCATTGCTTTATCCGTTGCAATTCAAGCATTCTAATGCCTTAGAAAAAATCCCTATAAGCGATGAGAAAGCGCAATATCCTGTTCTCTTGTATCTTACAGGTCTTTACGGTCACCGATGTATAAGTACTTTTCAGATACAAGAGTTAGTCTCTCAAGGGTATATAGTGGTAGGTATTGATTGCCCTATGGCGGTAGCCTTGGCAACGTTCTCTGATGGCAGCACACTCCAGAGCCAGCCACGAAGTGTAATTGATCCCATGCTTAATGATAGCTTAACAGAAGAAAACCCTCTTTTGAGTTATAAGGGAAAAACCTTTGAAGGGGGACTGATAGCCTACTTTGCCAAGGATGTATCGCGAGTAATAGATTTTCTCACCACACTCCATACAGATGACTCTCACCGCTTTCTTACCAATAGACTCAATATGGATAAATTAGGAGCTTTTGGGGTTTCTCTTGGAGGAGTTATCGTATCGGAAGCCTCGTGGAAGGATAGACGTATTAAGGCAAGCTTGATTATGGAGTCACCCATTCCTAAGAAGATTGCACAAACAGGTTTGCCTATTCCTACCATGGTTATTACACGTCCGGCAGAAAGTATGCGTACTGAGCGCAAGAAATCGGGTGGGTGGACAGAAAAAGACATAGAGCAGCATCTCAGTACAATGAGGGCTTTGTTTGAGAATACAACAGAGAGTGAATTTGTACAAATTCCTGATATATTCCATGTGGATTTTACCGATGTACCTTTGTGGATTCCTTTTGCTCAGCAATTAGGATTCAGTGGTAGTACCCCTATTGAGGAAACACATGATAAGCTGAATAGCCTCACCCTTAAATTCTTTGAAGAATACTTACGATAATTGATAAAATTCGTTAATTGGAGTGCTCAGAAATAAAGGAATTATCCTTATCTTTGTACTTTCTTAGAGAACACAAAAGATGAATGCCATTATCAATACTACAGCCTATAGAGAATGGTTAGAAGCTCTTAAGGCAAATATTCAACAAAGCCAAATCAAAGCAGCTATACAAGTAAATAGTGAGCTGTTGCACCTTTATTGGCGAATAGGGAAGGATATAGTTCAAAAGCAAGAACAAACCCAATGGGGTGATGGTTTTCTGCAAATCCTGAGCCGAGACCTACAAGAAGCCTTTCCGACTATGAAAGGTTTTTCTTATCGGAATTTAAAATATATAAGGCAGTGGTATCTGTTTTATAATCAAGGAAATATAATTGGGAAACAACTTGTTTCCCAATTAGAAAAGACTCTATTCAATATCCCTTGGGGGCACCATATAATGATTATACAGCGTTGTAAGAACATATCAGAAGCCCTTTTCTATGTCAATAAAACCATAGAAAACCACTGGAGTCGCTCGGTGTTAGAACATCAGTTGGGGTTAAATCTCTATGATAGAGAGGGAAAAGCTATTACGAATTTCAAGCAGCAACTTCCTGCTATGCAATCCGATTTGGCACAACAACTCACCAAAGACCCTTATATATTTGATTTTCTTACCTTAACGAAACCCTATACAGAGAAAGAACTTCAAAATTATTTAGAAGAAAATATGACTAAGTTCCTTTTAGAACTTGGTAAAGGATTTTGTTTTTATGGCAAACAAGTACATATAGATGTAGGAGGTGATGATTTCTATATTGATTTACTTTTCTATAATGTGCACCTTCATTGTTATGTAGTAGTAGAACTTAAGTCTGTGAAATTCAAGCCAGAACACCTAGGACAACTCAAGTTCTATGTTACCGCTGTAGATAAACAGATGCGTACCGAAGCAGATAATCCTACTATTGGTCTGCTTATTTGTAAAGACAAGAATGATGTAGTGGCTGAATATACACTTTCAGATGTAAATAGTCCTATTGGGATTTCTTCCTATCAGTTATATGAACAACTATCAGAAGGATATAGGTCTTCTCTCCCCAGCATTGAAGAGATAGAAGAGCAACTCAAAGATTAGCAAATTATCACTATCTTTGCGCTTAAAAAACAATCTTATGGCTTTAAAATTACAAATAATGTTATTTTTGCTATTTCCTCTTTTGGGAATGGCACAGATTAACTCTACAGAACTAAAAACCACCACCGAGTATATGGTGCAGAGTCCGTATACTTTTACACAAACTATAGAAAGGCTTCAGAAGGTTTTGAAGAGTAAAAACATTACCATTTTTGCTACTATCGACCATAAGAAGGCTGCCGAGGCTGTAGGCGAAAATATGCAGCCTGCGACTGTACTTATAGTGGGCAACCCCAAAGTAGGAACCGCCCTAATGCAAGAAAACCCTCGCTTTGCTATTGAACTCCCTTTGAAAATTCTTGTTTATCAAGAGGGGAAGACCGTAAATATACGCTATGAAAAAATAGCTCCTATCGCAGAAAAATACCATATCAAGCAAAACTTCAGCACAGCAGAAAAGATAGATGCTGCCATGCAACAGTTGATTAAATTAGCAATTGAAAAATAAGCAAATTAGGTCGTAGCACGACACGCAAGTCATAGCACAACACACAATAAATAAAACTCTCCATGGTTACTGTCTGTATGGCTCGCATCACGGGGAGTTTTAGTATTATTGATTTTATTTAGGCATGTCACGCGAAACCCTTAGCCGTTTGTATTTTGCCTTATCCCAAAAAAAATGATATACCTCTCAGCAATATACATATTTTAGATGTATCTTTGCCCCGAATTTTAAAAAGAAAAAACAATGAAAAAATTAGTAGTATTGCTCACCCTTATCTACAGTGTAGCAGGGGTAGCACAGAACAAAAAAGAACTTTTTGTAGTAACCAACCATACTCAACTGGGGAATACAGGTGAAACTACAGGCTATTTTCTATCGGAAGTAACTCACCCCTTAGAAGTGCTTACAAAAGAATTGCAAAAATCACCTCTCCGCTTTGATGCTTCTAAATACACTACCCAGCAAGTAACACAAGGTACCCAGACCCTTACTGTACGCGCCTATGAAGGAATTGTATATGTAGCCAATCCGGTAGAAGAGCAATACCAACAGCTCAACCTCTACATTCCGGAAGCCTACTTCAATGGCGAAACAATCAACGGTTTTAACGCTCAAACTGCCCCTATCTTCTTTCCTAATGGTGTAGGAGGCTATATGCCTGCTAAGCCTCTTTCGCTCACCGGAGGCAAGTTTAAAGATACAAATAATTCGCTCATTATGGCTCTTAGCAAAGGCTTTGTGGTTGCCTCACCTGGTGCGCGCGGACGTACCTCGGCTACCGGCAAAGCCCCCGCTGTAATTGTCGATTTAAAAGCTGCCGTGCGTTACCTCAAATACAACGATAAAGAAATACCAGGCGATGCCAATAAAATCATTTCTAATGGTACGAGTGCAGGAGGCGCCTCCTCTGCCCTCTTAGGAGCTTCGGGCGACCAAGCCGATTACGAGCCTTACTTAAAGGAATTAGGTGCTGCCCCTGCTACCGATGCTATTTTTGCCGTATCAGCCTACTGCCCTATTACCAACTTAGAGAACGCCGATAAAGCCTATGAATGGCAGTTTGGCAACCTTAGTCAGTATAAAACGATGGAGATTTCTATGCTTGATTACAACGTACAACGCACTTATAAGACAGGGACTTTTACCGCTGAGCAAGCTAAAGTTTCTGCTGACCTTAGAAAAGACTTCCCTGCTTATCTCAATAGCTTACAACTGAAAGACGGTAAAGGCAAACGGCTTACCCTAAACTCCAAAGGCGAAGGTAGTTTTAAAGAACTGTTAAAACAAACTATTATAGCCGCTGCCGAAAAAGCACAAAAAGAAGGTACCGACCTTAGTCAATATTCTTTCCTTACCCTTAAAAACGGTAAAGTTACTGCTATCAATTGGGAAGGCTACATCACTTATATGGAGCGACACAAAAGTCCTCCAGCTTTTGATGGTCTTGACCTCAGCACTGGTGAAAACCAACTCTTTGGTGATAGCAACACCGATAAAAAGCATTTCACTCCTTATGCCTTAAAAAACAGTGTTGTAGAAAGCCAAATGGCAGATGCTAATACCATAAAACTGATGAACCCAATGAGTTTTATAGGTAAAAAGAATGCTCATTTGCCCAAATATTGGCGCATACGCCACGGCGCTAAGGACAGTGATACCTCCGCTGCTATATCCTTGATTCTTGCTACGGCACTCCAAAATCACCACTACGCTGTAGATTACGCCCTCCCTTGGGACAAACCCCATAGTGGCGACTATGACCTCGAAGAACTCTTCGATTGGGCTGAGAAAATTAGCAAATTAGGGAATTAGCAAATGTGCTAATTAGAAAATAAGACTCCCCGTAATGCAAACTGCCTATGCGGCTCGCATCACGGGGAGTTTTTTATCAATTATCAATGATTAATTGTCAATTATCACTATCTTTGTGACTTAAAAATATACCATCATCTGAAATGAAAAAGAAGCTATCAAATTATTTGAAGAACGCAAGGTGTGTACCATTTGAAACGATACTCACGAGAAATGGTATTTCTCTATTGTAGATGTAGTGGCTATATTAACTGATAGTCCTAACCCTCAGACCTATTGGCGTGTATTAAGTTGCTAGTTAGGCTACACTCACTGATATTATCACCCAACAATGGAGTGGCTTTACTACCAAAGAATACAAGCAGTATAAGGGACTCAAAAAAGAGAATTTACGTGATAATATGACTAACTAAGGGACTATTTAATTGACAAATGAGCAAAAAGGGAAGTCTGTTTTTAGGAAGAAGATTTCTGATCTAAAATCATCTTTGTAATGGTTTTGCCATTTAAAAGGCAGAAAAAGAACATCCCTATAGTGATAATGCTGTAACAATAGGCAAGTTTTACACCACTTACTCCCATAAAATATAATAATGATATAGTGAAACCTCCGAAGAAAATCAGTAAAAATGATGTGTATAGGACGACTTTTATCAGATAACTCTTCCAGTGCCATTTTTCTAGGAGAAAATTGATAAACAAGGAGAGTAGTAACAGCCCCACAGGGAGCAGAAAACTAATTATCAACATCTTATCTGGTTTCTTGTTCAGCAGGGTTTCATACCCAAAGAAAGTATTAAAATCGAACTCCATCATATTGTTTTTCAGAGGGACTTATTTCTAATAAAGTTTTGTCTTTATATCCTAAGATTTTGGCTACAATGAGGTTGGGGAATTCGTGTATCCCTATGTTATATAGGTTCACACTATCATTGAAGAACTCTCTGCGGTCAGCAAGCTTGTCTTCGAGTTGTGATACCCGCGTTTGTAGTGTTGCAAAATGACTATTGGACGATAGGGTAGGATACTGTTCTGATATAGCAAAAAACGAAGCCAACCCTTTGGAAATCTTGTTGGATATCTGAGTTTTTTCTTCTGTGTGTTGTGCGCTGTAATAGGCAGTGCGAAGTTCTGTGAGCTCTGTCAGTAATTTTTTCTCGTGGGTGGCAAATTCTTTGGCTATGGTTACCAGATTAGGAATCTCATCCGCGCGTTGTTTGAGCAGTACATCTATGTTTTTATATGCCTTATCGATATTGAAACGCAGCATTACCAATCGGTTGTAGAGAGTTATCAAAAATCCTATAATCGAAGCTCCTAATAAAACAGCTAAAACGATAGCAATAATAGAGGTATTCATTGTAATAAAATAAATATAATTAATGAAACAATAATAACACATGTAAATAAGAAAGACCGCAATAGGGGTTGGTATTTGTTCCAAAGATTGATAGAGGATACCAAAGTAATTCCTAAGAGCTTATATTTATCATCTTTTCTTAGGAAAGGTACTCCACCTTTGGCGTCAGTATAACCTATCAAAAGAACTTCATCTCCTTCTCTAAGCAGACTTTCACTATATCGCTTTTCTCCACTAGTGTACTGATGGGTATTTTCCATTAAAAAAAGTTGGATTCCCTCAGGCACTACTTCTATTTTTCCAGTCGTATCTTCTATTTCGAAAGGGTTACATTGTGTTTCTTCGTGGATAGTAGAGTAAGAATTGTGTTCCTCTTTATCTCTGTCAATCTTCTCTATTAGATAGTAATAGCCTATGCAGGGTGTCATTTTGATAGGCGAAAAAAGCGGGTTTTTCATCAAGAGTTTCCCTTCTACTTTTGCCAATCCCTTGGCAATCGAACGTATTTTTGAGGTAGGTAAGGAGGTTTGTAGTTTCAAAAAACGTTTAGAGGCATTGGGTAATAAGAGTTTGAGAATAAGGAACACCACCACTCCCAATAGTATATAAGCCGATATATTCATCCAAAAATTACTGATTATTTGAACGATGCAAAAGTAAGAATAATTGGTTAATTAACCAAATTTAGAAATTAAAAAATATAAAGTTATATATGAGGCAAAATTATATGTAGTTCGTTCATGGGTAAGGAGATAGAATTATCACTATCTTTGTCCACAAATCGACTGCTATCAGAAATCATCATCTCCATTGTACAGCCATACTGATAAAGCCGTGAGGGAGATTGCCTATACTCTTCGGTTTTGATGAAGTATAAATTAGTAAATAACCCCATAAAATCCCTCATGTAGTACCTGCTACACGGGGGATTCTTAGTTATTGAACTACCTATAATTCATTATAAAATTATATTGTGCAAAATTTATTTGTAAAAAATTTTGTTGTTTAAAATATTTGTTGTACTTTTGCCCCCCGAAATCAAGAAGTGATGATAGAAGAAAACTTACAGTTAGGTGCTCAGGTATGCTTTCCGCTCTATGCGGCTTCGCGTAAGATTACACAGCAATACGCTAAGTATCTTACTCCCTTAGACCTTACCTATCCGCAGTATTTGGTACTTTTAGTACTCTGGGAAGAAGGCTCTCTCACGGTAAATGCTATAGGAGAAAGGCTCTACTTAGATAGTGGTACCCTTACCCCTTTGCTTAAGCGAATGGAAGCCAAAGAGTTGCTCACTCGTATCCGCTGCAAGAAGGACGAACGCATTATGTGGATCGCACTGACTGAAAAAGGCCAACAGCTACAAGAAACCGTCAAAGACATTCCTTCACGATTGAAAGAGTCAATAGCCCTTAGCGCTCAAGAATTAGAGATTCTTAGGACATTAGTATATAAAATCCTTAAGTAAAAATAAATAACAAAGTAAATAAAAAAGAATTAATATGACAGCACTGTACACAGCAGTGGCTACCGCTACCGGAGCTCCTAATAGAAAAGTAACTTCTGACAATGGCGTATTAAGCCTCGAACTTCGCTCTCCTAAAGCCTTAGGAGGAGCTAATGACGATTATACCAATCCAGAGCAACTCTTTGCAGCAGGGTATGCAGCTTGTTTTGATACCGCACTGAACTTGGTTATCAAACAAACTAAAGTAACCACAGGGGTGACTACTGTAACAGCCCATGTATCTATAGGAAAGCTTGATACTGGAGGTTTTATCTTTGCCGTAACTTTACAAGTGAATGTACCTGGGGTATCACTTGAGCAAGCCAAAGAACTTGCGGACAAAGCACACCAAGTATGTCCCTATTCTAACTCTACTCGTGGGAATATAGAAGTAACTACAGAGGTGACAAACAACTAATTATAAGAAATAGAAAATATGAATTTTTTAGAAATCGCACAAAAGAGATATGCTGCCAAAGCATATCGCAATGAGAAGATAAGTGAGGCTAAAATCAAGGAATTGGCAGAAATTCTCCGCTTAGCTCCTTCTTCAGTAAATAGCCAGCCTTGGAAATTTGCTATCATAGGAGATGAGGTACTCAAGGCAGACTTGGCCGCACATTCGTTCTTCAACGAGCAGAAGATAAAAGATGCCAGTCACCTTGTCGTGTTTTTTGCATACGATGATACAGCCGCTTTTGAAACCTATTTCAAGGCCAATCAGCCACAACCTATAGTAGATTATTACCAGAGTGTAAAAGCTGGTGATGATGAAAGAGCGAAGGCGTGGTTCCAGAAACAAGTGTATTTGGCAACAGGTTTCTTTGTAGCCGCTTGTGGAGCAGAGGGTATCGATGCCACCCCTATGGAAGTTTTGATGCTGCTTATTACACTGAAAAATTGCAAGTAAAAGGCTGTAAAGCGGTACTTGCTGTAGCAGTAGGTTATCACAGTGAAGCCGATAGCAACCACCCAAGTAAGACTCCTAAGAAGAGACTTCCACTGGAAGAAGTAGTGGAAATTCGCTAATTAGGTTGTAATAGATAGACAATAACTAAACTCCCCGTATGCAAACTGCTTATGTAGCTCGCATCACGGGGAGTTTTCGTCTCTCGTCATTCGTAACTTCCTCAGCCATAAACCTACACCGAGATACAACAGACAAGGGATCATCCCTGAAACAGGAGAAATGAGTATCTCTCTACCCGCTTCAATGAGAATATGTTTGTCGTATATCAGGCTGTTGATGGTAGTATCCTCAATAGCGTGCATCCACACCCCAGGCCATATCGACTTGGTAAGGCGGAAAAGTTCGGTATACATCACCGTCCACGAGGTGCAGCACACCAATGCCATTACGCAAAAAGTAACCTTATCGTAAGGGAATACGGCAAATAGCTGTTCAGGTTTTAGGAAGTAGAAAAAGTAAGGCCAATGCCACGAGCACCACACTACCCCCACAATGAGGTAAAGCCACACGTCTTTAATATGCAAACTGAGCAAACGAGCCGTAAGATAGCCCCGCCACGCCGATTCTTCAAAGAAATTCTTTACAAATTCGGCTACTACAAAAATACCAAAGCCCGCAAAATAGTCTGTCCACCGGATTTGCACATCTATCCATCCTAACAGCTCCCCTATAAGTAGGGTAATGGCAATCACCGCAGGGTAAATAAGGGTTGCCACTCCATACCAACGCAGGTTTTTCTTGATAAGCGGACGCAACCCTGCATCACTCCAACCATCACCCATAAAAGCGCGCAACACAAGCCAAGTAAGCAGGGGAGCCACTATAAAAATACCCATTCCAGTAGTACCATTATTAGTATCGCTGAAATCGCCTGTCGTTTCCCCCGTAAGCGAATCTACCCACACCCCTATCCAGCCACAACTGAGGGCTACGAGAATAAAAATACATAAATTCCTAATGGTTCGTGATTGATTCTTCATCTTTTAAAAATATTTGATTATCTTTGGCGCAAAATTACGGCGGTGCGCATCACTACACAATACTGAATAATAACCATTTTGAAATGACAACCGATAAAAGCATAGAGGAAATAGCACAGGAATACATCCCCCACTTAAAAATCTTAGAACAAGCAGGTAGTTTTGCAGTATTTCTGTTAGATAGATTCGGTCATTACTATTATGTAACCAAATATGTGGAAGATATTCAAGCATCTGATGAGCTCAACATCGAGAAATTAGTACATCCCGATGATTTAGAGGTGGTAAGACGAATTGATAAAAAAGTATGGGAGTTTTTGGACACGCTCCGCGAGGAAGAAAAGCTAACTTACAAATACATCTATGAAATGAGAGTCTTGGATAGAGGAAAGTATGTACGAATGATTTACCAAATGCGCATATTAGCCTTTAAAGACGATAATTTTCTCGGAATGGGCATCATAGACCTCGCTCCTGAGCAATCAGCAAACACTTCTGTCCGTTTTCAGATAAAAAACTGCCTTACCGATGAGATTGTACCTTTTTCCATCGAAAGTGCTACCGATACCCTGCTCACTCCACGCGAGAGAGAGGTACTTGCCCTTGCCAAAGAGGGTATGTTCAGCAAAGAAATCTCTGAAAAACTGAATATCAGTGTACATACTGTAAACCGCCACCGCCAAAACATCCTCGAAAAACTACAAGTAGATAATATGATTGAAGCCATAAGGTAGTAGCACAAGTTGTAGCACAACAAGCTATAAAAAAAAATCACTCAGGGCAACCCTAAAAAATGTCAGAACTTTTATTTTGCCAATAAGCAAAAAGCCCATACTTTTGCCAATAATTTTAAATGTAAAAGTATTATGAAAATTAGAAAAGCATTACTTGTTGAAAACAATGAACTTGTTACTCCTCGTGAGTATGAAGAAATATTTAAAAAATGTAATGACAGAAAAGAAGTTAGATGTTCTTGTGGAGCGAAACTCTCTTTTGTTGAAACACACACAAGAACGTATAGTAAAGGCAATTCTTCTATCGTTTCAGCTTTCTTCAGAGACAGTAAAACCTCAGTTCATAAAGAAGATTGCCCATACAATATTTCAAATAGAATAAAGGAAATTGTGGCAGAATCACAATGTTTACCCATTGAAAAAGGTAAATATATTTTGAGTTTAAAAGATCTTTACAGCCAAAAAAGTACGAAACCCAATAATAACACACTATCTTATGACAGATATAGCAAGACCATATCTGCTGATAACAAGTACTATAACAATTATTTAAAAACAGTAAGAAATATATTACGTTTAAGAGACGATTTGGAAAGTGATGTCGATTTATCTCAATTTGTATTGTATTTTGGAAAAGAACAAGTCAAATGGAAAGATTTTTATTTTTCTTTTAAGCAATATGGGGGTATCTTAAAAATCATCCACAAAGGCTATCCTATCTGTATTGAAGGGAATATTTTTCACATAGGAGATCAGAATAAACCTTCTCTTTTCTTGTATGATGAAGAAATAGTAGATGAAGGTAAAGAGAAAACAATTGCAATAAAGTTAGTAAGTAAGGGACTTTCTCTTGTCAAAGATTATCCCAATGGTTGCCACGCAATTGTTTATGGTACAGTAAGTTTAGACAGATATCAAACTTCTACTGATTATCTTAATATAGTTATGTGGATTAATGATCGTAGACAAATCATAAAGGTTGAATAATATTTTTTAACATTTTTATTCTTTATCCCTTGTTTATAACAAAAAAAGTGTTACCTTTGCAATGAATTTAAGAACTCATTTTAAACACCATTTAAAAGAAACAGAAAAATAATTACATAAAGACATATAAATTAGCGTTTCGCTTTACATTTTCCTTTTATAGAAAAACGACCATTTTTTTTAAGTAACTAAAGGAAAGTAGAAGTGGAAATGCCTGCGTTATAGCGTGGGCATTCCTTTTGCTTTAGTTACTGCCTTTGGTCGGGCTTCTATAAAAGTATAAGGAATGTGCCCACGTTTTTTATGTGCTTATGTGAACGATAAAGGCGGAACCGAAAAGCCTGCAAAAGAGTAGGAATGATAAACTAAATAACAATTAAAATGGCTAAAAAGTACAAAGTAACAATTTTAGGAGCTGGACAACTTAATGGAGCTTTCTCAATTAATGAAACTTTTATTACTGAAAATTTTAATTTAGCACGTTCATTTATGGGAGCTAACAGAAAAGAGGTTTTAAAAAGTTGGGCAAAAAATAAATTTCCTGGTATTAAAACAGATAGAACTCTAAGTTTAACAGCAAATGTGATAACTATCGAAGAGGAAAGTGATTCTCCTTGGTGGAAATTTTGGTAAAATCAACTTACAATTATTTGTATGGAACAAGAGAAATCAATGTTTGATAAATTCATTTCTTTATTCGAAAAGAAGGAAGAAAATATATCAGGTAAAGATATAGAGGACAAAGAAAGTCTATGGAATAGTATTGCTAGTTATACCTCCTCAACATATGATAGTATTGTTGAGAGCACAAGTATAGCATATAATACTACTATTGATTTCATTTCAGAAAAAAGCTCAAATATCTATAACAGTACTGCCGAAAGTTTTGTAGAAATAACCCATAAGGCAGGAGAGTTTTATGATCAGATAGAGATTAAAGATAATTTCTATAGAGTCCTTTCAAAAGTCAATCTAAATAGTTTAATTGAGAATTTAAACAATGTTGAAATAAAAAATGAAAAATCTAAAAATGCTTTAAAAATAGTAGTTTCTCTGTTAAATATTTTTGATAATTATCAAAAAAGAAATAATTTATCACCCAATACTTCTGAAATAATAGAAGAGAAACAAGGACTTAGTAGTGAGGTTTCTCATTTTATGAAAAATATTGATTTTAAAGAAGTTTTACGTGAAGTAAGACCTTATATTCTATATATTCCTCACCCTGCTGCACCTGTTGTATATCAATTATTATCCTTTTTGTGTGATTAAACAAAATTGAATTTAAATTTTAAAGAGAATATGAATAAATGGAATGACTTGTGCTATATAGTAAGCACACATCAAAAAAAGAATACTAAAGAAAACATTCTTCAATTAGAAATTGAAAATTTCTTAGAAAAGTTGGGTTGGTCAAGAAGACAAGGAGAAGTCGTTACTCAAAAACATATCAGTGTAGGAAGTAATCAAACACTAATCCCTGATATTACTATAGAGAGCAATAACAAAGTTCTTTTTGTAGTAGAGCTAAAACACCCTAATGAGCCTGTTGAAAAACATAAGAAACAACTTATCTCTTATATGCGACAGCTAAAACTTCGCTTTGGGGTACTTTTGGGGGACAAATTCCAATTGTACTATGACGATACTACAGAAGATGGCACAGAAGCTCAAAAAGTATTTGAGGCTACATTCACTGAAAATAATCCAGAAGCTGAAGAACTACTATCTCTGCTTACTAAAGAGCAATTTGGAAGGGATAAACTTCTTATCTTTGCTGAAAAACAATTGGAGAAAATACAAGAAAGTGAAGTTATGAATGAAATCCAAGAGTATGTGGAAGAACAGCTTTCTCATTTGCAAGACAAACTATACAGAGAACTACAAGAGGAATATGATTCTAAGCTTGTAAAAAAAGTGTTTGAACATTTGAATATTGCTATTTCACCCATTGCTGTTGAAGAAGTATCTCTAAACAACCTTGATACCACTCCTGTTGAGAAACTGCCTATTGAGTTTGTTCCCAATGATTTAGAAGTTTTTAAAAAATTACTTTTAGAGAAAAAAGTAGCAAAAGTAGAGTGGTACTATAACAACGGAAAAGTAGAATACAAAACTTGGAAGGTATCACGATTTAAACAAGAATCTCCCTTGTTAGGCAATGTATATTCACGTTCTGAAGCTAAAAATGGCAAATGGAAAGAATTAGGACTTGCAAAAGTAGTTTACAAAATTGACTAAGCTAATCTCTCGCTAACACTCCCCTTGCAATCTCTCTTTGCAAGAGGAGTTTTTTATTACTGATAAAATTCACTCGGACTTACTCCTAAGTGCTGCTGTACAAAGTGAGAGAAATAGGCAGAGGACGAAAAACCAAAAAGAAGTTAAAGACCGTATGGCTTTGAAAAATGTGGTTGATACCTTTTCTAACCAAAAATAATCGAACAAATAGCTCATTAAAAAACGTGTGTCTAACTTTATGTATAGTCAAATGCAAACTGTTCAGACAAAATAATTGACTTATTGGTTAATTATTTGTATCTTTGTGGGGTGTAAAATGGAATATTATGTTGAAACAATTGACCTTTATCGCAACTTTGTTGTTCACCTTATGGGGGCAAGCACAGACACAAACCAGCTTTCGCCATATAGATGTCCTTGCCTATAATACTGAGGGAGATCTCTATTTTTATTGGCAAAAAGGGAAAGATAAGTTCTTAGAGCTGGAGCTTGACTACGAGGAAGATGAAAAAGCAGATTATAAGCAAGAACTCTATGATCTTAAGTTGACTTATGATGATAAGGAGGATTGGGAGACGCTGAAGGATATAAAAAGAGGAGGGAAGAAAATCATCTATCTCAATGATATTCAGCGTACTACCCTGAAGGACTTTGTAGGGAAAACCTTTAAGACACTTCCGCCAATCTATGACAAGAATACCCAAACAATTCTCAAGATACTTAGCCCACAATTGGCCTTGCTATGTGATATAGATATAGAAGAAAAAGACCCTTATCAAGATAGGGACTATTATTCGCTACGTGCTATCAACTTGGGAAAGGGTAGGAATATATACCTCTTGAGTCATAATAGTTATATAGAAGGGTTTATAGTACCTTTGAAGGACAAAATCCTATTCTTGAACGACAGAGAGACGACAAAACTTGTGGCCACTCAATACCCTTCGTCTTATACAGAGGATTTTGTCAAATATGAACCAAAAGAATATATGCTACTTCGTCCTAAAGGCAAGCGCTATGAACTTATTGATATCTATAAGCAAAAAGTACTTTCGGGTAGATATGATACGATCTACTATAACGAATCAGGCATAATAGGCAAAAGAGGGCGTAAGTTTGTTCTCTACGACAGTTATTTACAAAAAAAGAAATTCAAAGGGATGCGAAGTGTCTATTTCTATCGAGACGGGATAGAGATGCTTAATGGAGAGGGAGCAGACTATTACCAGATAAGTGGAGAGCGAATAGAGACGTTTCCTAAAATCGTTTATTCCCTCTGTGGTACAGTGCATGAGAAGAGCTATTCATTGGAAAAAGACCCTAATAAGAGAGAATACCCATACTATATACTTTATAGTTCTGGAGGTTTTGCTTCTGAGTATGAAGCTAAGAAGGAGCATTATCTCTCGGATAGAGGTGCTGAGGAAACTCTTTCGTTTGTCAATGGTAAACATCGTATTGTATGGGACGAGAATGACTCTTTTACGGGCACTATCTATCCCCACCCTGAGCTTATACGAGTACAACAAGGCAATAAGTATGGGCTTTTTGGCTACACCTACCAAGAGAAGTTAGATGGGAGAGACTATATAGAGATAGAGCTGGAAGGAAGTCCTTTTTATAAGCGTATGCTGCGTGTATATCCTGATGTATATCTGATAGGGGAGGAGCTACTTCCGGTTGTCTATGACAATATTGAACAACAGAAGGACGGGCTTATCTATATCTACAAAGATCAAAAGATAGGGATCTACCCCCAACAAAAAAAGGCAATATATGAAAAAATAACCCCTCAGACACATTCGTTCTATAAGATTATCAAAAACGGTAGAGAAGGATATTTGGATATAAGGACGATGAGGGAGTATTATTAAGAATCCACAAATAAATTCAGAACTTAAAACTCAAGTTATGCAGAATATTCAATTGAACAACGGGGTACAAATGCCCCTATTGGGCTATGGTGTATACCAAGTAGACCCCAAAGAATGCGAGCGTTGCGTAAGTGATGCTATTTCGATAGGCTATCGAATGATTGACACAGCTCAAATCTACAAAAATGAAGAGGGCGTAGGCAACGCTATTAAGAAAAGTGGTATTGACCGCAAAGAGTTCTTTATCGTTACCAAAGTGTGGGTAAGCAATGCTGGCTATGAAAAGGCAAAAGCCTCTATTGAGACCTCTTTGCGCAAACTACAAACGGATTATATCGATTTGCTACTCGTTCACCAACCTTTTGGCGATTATTATGGTTCTTATCGTGCTATGGAAGAAGCCTACAAAGAGGGCAAAGTGCGTGCTATTGGGGTGAGCAACTTCTATGCCGATAGATACCTCGATTTGGCATACCACTGCGAGATAAAACCTGCTGTAAACCAAATGGAAACACACGTATTCTACCAACAGCAAGACCTCCAAGAGCTAATGAAGAAATACGATACCAAGCTAATGTCGTGGGGGCCTTTTGCCGAAGGTAAAAACGATTTCTTTGCCAATCCTACGCTCAATGCCATTGGTGAAAAGTATCACAAAAGTGCTGCCCAAGTAGCTTTGCGTTACCTATTACAACGCGATATAATCTGCATTCCTAAGTCAGTGCGCAAAGAGCGTATGGAGCAAAATCTTAATGTTTTCAACTTTAATCTGCCTAAAGATGATATGGCGGAGATAGGAGCTCTTGACACCAAGCAAACGCTCTTCTTCTCTCACCGAGATCCTGCTTTTGTAGAGATGATATGCCAATTAACCATTTAGGACATAGCACGATAGAGAATTACTAAAAATCCCCATGAGAGAAGACAACTCATGGGGATTTTTAATTAACTTATAACAAATCTGCTAATTGGCAAATTATTTTAGAATTATTCCAAATAAATTAGTATCTTTGCCCCCGTTTAGAAATTGGATATAGGCTATATGATGTATTTCTCTTTTAGAAGTTTTTGGTTTTGTGTGTTTTATCTCTGTGTAGGGGTGCTCTATGCCCAGCAAGTAGCCACCGTAAAGGGGCGTATCGGTGCAGGGGAGGAACCTATAGTGGGGGCCGTAGTGCAGCTTAAGGAACTCAAGAAGTATGCAGTGGCCGATGCTCAAGGGAATTTTTCTCTATTGGTACCTTATAGAAAAGCTTCTTATACGTTCACCATAGAGTCCATGGGGTATAAGACACAAGAGCAAACCCTTACCATCGCACAGCCTGTGGTGGAGCTCAATGTGACTATGGAGGAAGAGATTACCGCTCTTACAGGCATTACGGTGGAGGCAATCACCCCCATCAAGCAGCTGGAGAAGAGTGCCTATAATGTAGCCGCCATAGATGCCTCCAAGCTCACTCACCTCAATAGTAATGCTGCCGATATGCTTGCCAAGGCCTCTGGGGTAAAGGTACGCGAAACGGGCGGCATGGGAGCTGAGAGCCAAATTAACCTCAATGGTTTTACAGGGCAGCATGTACGTACTTTTGTGGATGGGGTGCCTATCAGTAGGGCTTCTTCTTTTCAAATAGGCAATATCCCCACAGAACTAATTGACCGTATCGAAATCTATAAGGGAGTAGTGCCTGTTACCTTTGGCTCTGATGCCCTCGGTGGGGCGGTGAATATCGTTACCAGGCGCAGCAATGCCCAGTATGCGAACCTCAGTTATACCTTTGGTTCTTTTAATACCCATAAGAGTACGCTCAATGTAGGGGCACCACTGACGGATAATATTGGGATAGAACTCAATGCCTATCAGAACTATTCCGATAATAGCTATAAGGTGCTTACCCACTACTTAGACCTGACTAAGGGGATTTACTCCAAGGACAAGCAGTGGTTCAAGCGCTTCCATGACCGCTATCACAATGAAGTAATCATCGGAAAGGTGAATATATTCAAGGAGTCTTGGGCAGATAAGCTCTCTTTCTCTCTGAACTATAACCAAGAGTATAAGCAGATACAGAATGCTAACCTTATGCAGATTGTCTTTGGGGGTAAGTATCAGACCTCTTATACCTATAGTACAGGGATAGAATACGAAAAGAAAAACCTATTGAAGGGATTAAGCTTTTCCGTTGTAGGCCGTTATGACCTAACCACTACCAATGTTGTAGATGAAGAAAATCGTATATATAGCTGGGACGGCTCCTACAGAATCAAGCCAACTAAGGGGGAGGCTATGTATCAGAATACAGTCTTTGAAGGCAAGACAGCCTACGTGGCAGCACACTTGGATTATTGGCTAAGCGAAAAGCACTTCTTGCAGCTTACGCATACCTTTAGCCACTATTATAGATTGACCAAGAGCCAGCTTTTTACGCCATTCTCTTCCGATGCTGATTTTATGGATCGCATCAACCAAAAGAATATTACAGGTCTTTCGTACAAATATGTGCCGAATGACCAGTGGACAGTCTTAGCCTTTGGCAAATATTATGCAGCTAAGGTAACAGGCCCTGCGGTGGTGAGTGGGCATGGCTATTTGTCGGTTTATGAAGATCATACCGAGCGTACCAATGCCTTGGGAGTGGGGATAGGTTCTTCCTATGAGTTCTCTAAGGAACTACTGGCCAAGCTCTCCTACGAAAAGAGTTATCGCTTGCCCAACGACCGAGAGCTTTTCGGAGATGGAGACTTGGAGATAGGAGCCAACCAGTTGCGCCCAGAGCATAGTGAGAACCTCAATGTGAATCTCTCTTGGCAGCCCGAAACCAATGGTCATGCCCTCTTAGCAGAAGGAGGCTTTGCCCTACGCTATATTCAGGACTATATCATTCGCAATGTAGCCAGCACAGGGGCAGCCACCAGCAAGAACCATGGTAAGGTGCTCACTTTGGGTGGTGATTTTACCCTACGCTATTTCTATCAGAAAACCTTTTCCGTAGGAGGGAATCTCTCCTATATGGATATGCGCAACCGCGAGCGTAAGAATACCAACGGAGCGGACTCAGTAACCTATGGAGATCGGGTGCCCAACATGCCTTACCTCTTTGGTAGTGCCGATGCTACCTATACTTTTGATAGCTTACTCACTCAGGACGATGGGCTTACCTTGGGTTACAACTTGGCTTATACTCATGAGTTTTTCCTCTCTTGGCAGAGTGAAGGGGCAAAAATCACGGTACCCACCCAGCTCTCCCACGATCTGAGCCTTACCTATACAGCCCCAAGGAATAAGTACACCCTCTCGGTAGAGGTGAAAAACTTTACTGATGCGCTGCTATATGACAACTATAGTCTGCAAAAGGCAGGTAGAGCCTTTTATGTCAAAGCCTCATATAGATTTTAGTAAGGGCGAATTATAATTAGAGCGAATTATAATTAGAGCAAATTGCAATTAGGGCGAATTGCAATTCGCCCCTACTACTCAAAACCGAAAATTCAAAACTATTTATATTTATGTATATTAATTTTCAAACTATTAGAAAAATGTTGTTCCTTGGACTTGTAGGAGCAACTACTTTGGTGTCATGCTCTAAGAGTGATGATAATAATGGAGGAAAACCAACTCCAGTTCCTACTCCAACCCCTGATGCAACAGAAGTAAATAGCTTCTTTATTGATGCAGGAGGAGCAGAAAACAAAGCCCGTTATATACTCCTTGCTGATGATGTGACTAAAGGAGAAGTACCTTTGGAGTCTAACAAATTACAGTTAAAACCAGCTAATGGATATTTTTGGATGTTCAACAAGAATATCGCAGCAGGACTCTCTTATGAGTTCAGAGGAGCAGGTATAGGTGTTTCCTATGCGCGTAATGCAAAGGGAGAAGTAAGCCCTATCAATAATTTTGAGGTAAATGAGCGTGCTACTACCTTCGGCTTCTTTAATAATTACTATGTAACAGCTGTAAGTGGGCAGGCTTTCGAAGGGAAAAACGATGGGTCTACTTTTATCTTCCGTAATACTTCTGACTTTGCGGAGGCTTCTCGCAAAACCATTCATACCAATAAGTTCTTAGGGGACAATATGAATGATACTGAGATCGTATCTTTTGCGGGTATTTTGGACAATGGTAATGAGGAATTCCTCACAGGTATGCTTGTTTCTGAATACAAGGATGTACAACCAGGACAGGGCTCCAGTACAGGCCATATGGAAAATACCGATGTGGTATATGTAGGAGTACTTGATAAGGATTTGAACCTTAAGCGCTACTACAAGAGTGATAAACTCAGCTACTCAGCGGGTCGTTTCAAGAGCCAATACCTTTTGGAAATGGGCAAGGTAGCCAATGGGGATGTGTATGTGTTCTCTGGAGCTATTGCTAAAAACCCAGCTCCTGCCAAAGCACCAGCTAAAGCAGATAAGGCTACCACTAAGCCCGCCGGAGCTTTGCGTATCAAGGCAGGAGCTACAACCTTTGATGATAGCTATTTCTTTGATATCTCTGCTGTATCTAACAACGGCCTTTTCCGCCGTGTATGGCATATAACTGATAACAAATTCCTTGTAGAGTTCTTCAATGATGCTACTAAGGCCAATCTCCGCTCTTTGGACGTATATCACTATGCCATTGTAGATGTAGAAGCTAAGACACTCAACTGGGTAGCTGGTCTTCCTGAACCTACCAAATGTACCAATATTGTAACCAACCCTATTACCCCAGCGATCTATGGCGGTAAGGTATATCTCCCAGTGAACGAACAAGGTACCGACCCTGCTATCTATATCATAGACCCTGCTACCAATGCCGCTACTAAGGGCTTAGTAGTGAAAGGAGCTACTGTAATCAATGCTATAGGACGTTTTGAATAATATGAAACATATCATCTGTCTATTTTTCCTATCCGTGTACAGCACTTGGGCACAGACAGCTATTTGTATAGGGGAGCGTTTTACGCTCCCTTCTACCATTATGGGTGGGGAGCGCACAATTGACCTCTACCTGCCTCCTTCCTATAATGATAGCTCCCTTACCCCGACGGATTATCCTGTGGTGTATTTGCTTGATGCCCAAACTAACTTCAATTATTTCACTACCCTTATGGAGAAGCTCACCCAAGGGGTGCCCAATATCCCAGAAATGATTGTTGTGGGGATAGAAAGTAAGAATCGTGATGGCGATTTTGCTGCAGAAAACGACCGTTTTTGGCAGTTTGTTAGCGAAGAGGTAAAACCCTTGGTCGAGCGCAAGTACCGCTGTAAGGATTTTCGTATAGCGGTAGGACATTCCCTCAGTGGTCTCTCGGTAGTGAGTGCTCTGATAAAGCATACGGACTTGTTCAATGCCTATATTGCACACGATCCCAGCCTATGGTGGGGGGAGGGCTATGGGATTAACCTCTTTGAACAAAACAAAGGAAAGGATTTCCAAAACCGATTGCTCTATATCACCCATACAGGCTATAAGATACGCCATAACGGCCGTAGTGGGCATGTAGCAACCTTTGACAAGCTAAAGGAGATGCTACAAGCCAATGCTTTCAAAAATCTACAATGGAAAATCTCTGAGTACTCCAAGGAGAATCATGGTACTATACAGCTCATTGGTAATATAGATATGTTCCGCACCCTCTTTGCTGAGATGTTCATAGACCGCAATGATATAGAGGAAAACCCACAAGTAATAACCCAGCGATATAAGGCACTCTCCGAAAGATTACACTATACTTTTACCCCTTCCGAAGGCTATCTGAGAAACACTATAAAGTGGTTACAGCGCAATGGGAAACAGGCTCAAGCTCAAGAAGTAGAGGCATTGTTAAGACCGAAGGAAGAGAAAATAAGCAAATAAAAAGGTTTATCTTCACCCGAATTAGCCAGTTGGCAAATTATGATTATCTTTGCACAAAATATATCATCCCATGCATACCGATAATTTTGATATTCTTGCCCAACTGATTGATAGGCGCCTTGCCCAAGTAAAGGATGAGGCAGCAAGAGCTTTGCTTTTCTTTCCTATACAAATCTTACAACGCAAGAAGGATATAGCAGGGTTGCCCCAGAATGCTCATGTCATTAAGCTATATCAGGTGAAAGACAGTGAAGACCTTCTAAAGAAAAAAGCTGAAATCACACGGTTATGCGAGCTTTTTCAGGCACGTGCTATGCTGAACCTCAATCCTAAGAGCTACAAAGAGGTAGCCTTTGGGATGCTAAAGAAACTTTCAGAACTCCTCTCTCAGGAGGCTTATCCCGCTGTAGACAAACTATTAAGCTCGTGTATCAACAGCGCAGGAGTAGGAAGTAAAGAACTCAAAAAGTATTGGATTATAGATGTAGATGAGGTAAGCGAACCAGCACCTGTGATAGCTACTATCCAAGAACAATTGACAAGTACGAACCCGATAGGTGAGGAAAAACTTGTGAGCATAGTGCCTTCTAAAAGTGGGGTTCACCTCATTACCCACCCTTTTGATACAAACGGAGTGTGTTTTGCGGACACTATAGAAATAAAGAAAGATTGTTTAACGAATTTGCTTATTTGCTAAATCATGAGAAAAGTATTCATTATTCTAAGCGCCTTGAGTATCCTTGTAGGATGTTCTCGAGATCAAAAAGAAGAACCTGCTGTCAAAGAAAAAGACGGCTGGGAATTGGTTTGGGAAGACGATTTCAACCGCGATGATATCTTTGCTACCGGTATATGGTCGAAAATATGGGGTTGCCCTACTTCGACCGCCGATTGGTGCAAGACGATGAATCATGACCCCAGTTTGTTTGAGATAAAGGACGGCAACCTTATCCTCTTGGGCAAGCCCCGTACAGACCCAGCCAAGCACAAAACACCCTATATCACTGGAGGAGTAACCACCCAAGGAAAGAAGTATTTCGAGAAAGGACGCTTGGAGATCCGTTGCAAGCTTGAAGCCCATCAAGGTGCATGGCCTTCCCTGTGGATGGTACCCGATGCGCCTTGGCCTACAGGCGGAGAGATAGACATCGTAGAGCGACTCAACTACGAGCCTTTTGTACACCATTCGCTGCACTCTACTTATACACAAGCAGGAAAAAAAGACAAATCTAAGCGTACTCCCCCAAGCACCGCTACCGCTCCTATCAACCCCGATGATTACAATATCTATGCGGTAGAGCTCGATACTGATGAGGTGCGTTTTTATGTAAATGGCAAGCAAACATTCAGCTATGCACGCGTCCCTGGGAAAGAGAGTGAAGGGCAGTTTCCTTTTGCTCGTCCCTATATGTTGCGCATTGATATGCAATTAGGTGGTAAATGGGTAGGCGAAGTAAAACCTTTTACTGACCCCGTGAGAATGTATGTAGACTGGGTACGATTTTATCAGAAGAAATAATGACTATTCTCCTATGAATCCACCGATTACAGATATGGCTGCTTTGGGGCGGCAGCTCCGTTGTCCTGAAGGGGCTTTGGCACAAGAGGTAGCCGACTATATTTTTGCTTCCAATGAATATATGATTCGCCAGACGATTGATAGGCTCTTCCTCACATCGGGGGAGCGGATCTTGGAGGCAGGCTTTGGCAATGGAGGGCATCTCCCTTATCTCTTTGCCCAAGGTGATAACCTTCACTATACTGGTATAGAACGCTCTGAAGAGATGCTCTTACGTGCAAGAGAGCAATACATATCGCTTATCGAGCAAGGAAAGGCGGTTTTTTTAAAGGCAACAGAAGGAGAGATGCCGAGACTTACGGAAGAAGCATTTGAAGTGTTTTTTTCGGTCAATACGTGTTATTTTATCCAAGACCTCAGGGGGTACTTTGAGAGGCTCTATCGTATGCTTACCCGTGGAGGAAGGCTTGCCTTGGGGTATATAGACAAAGATTTTGGAGAGCGTATGCCCTTTACTCAGGAAGTTTTCACCTTTTATACCAATGAGCAGATAGGACAATGGCTACTTGAAGTGGGTTTTTCTTCCTTTGGAATCTCCTCCTATACCGAAGAAATTTTCAGTAAAGATGGGCGCACAGTTACCAGACCCTTTCATATAGCTATGGCAATAAAATAAAGAAGACTACCTCCTGAAAGGGGGGTAGCCTTCTTCTACAAACAAAAAAACTATATTCTTCTTTCTCTCTCCTGAGCATCAACTACGGCAAAGGTAGTGAGATTCACCATTTCATCTACACTGGCATTCATCAGGGTGATGTGTATAGGTTTGGAGAGACCTAAGATGATAGGTCCTATAGAGCTAATTCCTTCGGATTCCTTCATGATCTTATAGGTGATATTGGCCGATTCCAAGTTAGGGAATATAAGCACATTAGCAGGCTTTCCATTGAGTTTGGAGAAAGGGAAAGCGGCTGCCATTTTTTCTGGATTCAAGGCTACATCCACCTGTACTTCTCCATCTACGATAAGGTCTGGGTAGTTCTTGTGTAGGTAGGCCACTGTCTTGGACAGTTTTTGGGTACTTTCTGAAGGGGCAGAGCCAAAGTTAGAATAGGAGAGTAGCGCAATGGCAGGCTCCAATCCGAACATTTTTGCTTTTTCAGCCACTGCCAAGGAGATAGTCGCCAAGTCCTCAGACGATGGATTAGGGTTCATCGTGGTATCGGAGAGGAACAAAGGACCTCGCTTAGTGATAAGGATACTGGTGGCTGCAATACGGCTGAATCCTTCTTCTTTTTCTACCAAGTCCAAGATAGGACGGATTACCTGAGGGTAAGAACGAGAGTATCCTGTGATCATAGCATCGGCCTGACCTGTATTGACAAGCATGGCGCCAAAGTAGTTGCGCTCGCGCATAAGGCGGCGGGCATTGATCTGGGTAATTCCCTTGCGTTGGCGTTTTTTCCAATAGATATCGGCGAACGAATGACGACGTTCGGTTTCCTCATCACTCTTAGGGTCAATGATTTGCAAGTCGGCCTCGAAACCAAGTTCTTCCATATAGCCAAGGATAACATCCTTACGACCGAGGAGTACAGGAATAGCGATACCCTCTTGGTATACACGTTGGGCAGCTTTGAGTACTTCAAGTATATCTGCTTCAGGGAATACCACACGTTTTGGATTCTGGCGGGCACGCTCCTGAAGGACACGGATTTCGCGATTGCTACCACCGAGCCTATCCATAAGCTGTTCGCGGTAAGCATCCCAGTCAGTAATAGGCTTTTGAGCCACTCCCGTTTCTATAGCTGCTTTGGCGATAGCAGGTGGTACTTCATAGATAAGGCGAGGGTCGAAAGGCTTAGGGATGATATATTCTTTTCCGAAAGTAAGGTTTACCCCATATACCAAATTGACCTGATCAGGTACTGTTTTCTTAGCCAGATCCGCCAAGGCATGTACTGCGGCGATCTTCATTTCCTCATTGATCTTGGTAGCACGTACGTCCAAGGCACCGCGGAAGATGAAGGGGAACCCAAGGACATTGTTCACCTGGTTAGGAGTATCAGAACGGCCAGTAGCCATGATGATATCCTTGCGAGTCTGGATAGCCAAGTCATAGGCAATCTCAGGAGTAGGGTTGGCCATAGCAAAAACGATAGGATCCTTTGCCATGCTAAGGAGCATTTCAGGGCTCACCACATTTCCTTTAGAAAGTCCGATAAAGACATCCGAATCCTTCATGGCTTCTTCTAAGGTGTGAAGGTCACGATCGGTGGCGAACTCTGCCTTGAGGGCATCCAAGGAAGGATTGTCCTTGCGGATAACCCCCTTGCTGTCGCACATCACGATATTCTTAGGGTCAGCTCCTAAAGCGATATAAAGGCGGGTACAAGAAATGGCCGCCGCTCCAGCACCATTGACCACGATTTTTACTTTGTGGATATCCTTGCCAACGATTTCCAAAGCATTCTTAAGCGCTGCAGCCGAGATAATAGCCGTTCCGTGCTGGTCGTCATGCATCACTGGAATATCCAATTCTTCCTTGAGGCGGCGCTCGATTTCGAAGGCCTCAGGTGACTTGATATCCTCAAGGTTGATCCCTCCGAAGGTAGGGGCAATGGCTTTTACTGTATTGACAAAAGCATCTACATCGGTAGTATCCACTTCGATATCGAAGACATCGATATCTGCAAAAATCTTAAAGAGCAAGCCCTTACCCTCCATTACAGGTTTGGCAGCATCAGCCCCTATGTTTCCCAATCCCAACACAGCAGTACCGTTGGAGATTACCGCTACAAGGTTTCCTTTGTTAGTATATCGGTAGGCATCATTCTTGTTTGTTTCAATAGCCAAGCAAGGTTCAGCCACCCCAGGGGAGTAGGCTAAGGAGAGGTCATACTGCGAGGCATGTTTCTTGGTAGGCACTACGGCTATCTTCCCAGGTTGGGGGAACTCATGATAGTCTAAGGCATCTTTCTTGTTATCTTTCATCTGAAATATTTTTATCAAAGTTGCTTTTTCAAAAGTGCAAAAGTACGAAATAAATGAGTAATGGTCAATGATTAATGATTAATTTTTTGCTAAGAGGGAAAAGGGATGAAAGCTAATTTGAATTTGATATTTTGTAGTTCATTGATTTTCAGTATTTTTTAGAGATAAAAATAAGAAAAAGCCAAGAAAGACTTATAGAATTGGTGATGTAGTTTTCTTCTGTTATTCAGGGATAAGAGTTAAATCTTTTCCTATGAGAGATTGAAGAATAGGGATATTCTCTTCTAATTCAGGGAATTTCTCTATATGAACAGAATGAAGCATCCCTCCATAAAAACTTTCTAAGGAGATTCCTTTTAAGTCTTCTTTCCTTAATTTTTGTTTGTTCTACAGGGTATATTTCTGATATAGAAGTTATGTTTATTGTTTTCTTCTTATAGGAAGTGTCCATATTTACTAAATAACGATAGGAAATAAAATCTGTTTTTTCTAAGGAATTAAAATCACTATAGGAAGGGAATTCTTGGTAGAGTTCTATGTTGTGAATAGTGTTTTTCCTTCCAGCAAAAGAGCCTTCTTTGGTTTTTTTAGGGAATAAGAGATTAAGAGTACAAGAATATCTATTTCCCTTTTTATAGATAGTCCCTGCTCCATCTTGAAGACGATAGGAAATAGAAAAATTTCCAGCTTCTTGAGGAATGAGTTTATAGTTTTTATCATCAAGAGGGAAATAATTAGTAGTTAGGAAATTAATAAGTCCATTACTACCTGCGATAGAAACCCCCTTTTTGATGGCAATAAGTTTTTCGTTTTTAGTATTTTCATAGCATCTTAAGGAAATGATTTTGTATTTTAATAGTCTTCCTTTTTTAGGGACATAGAAATCCACCCATCCTTCGGTGTAGTAAAGAGGAGTGTTTTCAGAGTATACAAAGGTGCGAATATATGATTTAAGACAGGTGTAATCATAAGGTTTTTTAGTTATAATAACCTCAGGGAGGGAGTATTCTCTTGAAGTCAAGAGAAGAGATTGTCCATTTTTTAGCTTATTTTTTATTATTTTTTTAGGGGCAAAAGAGAGATGAGAGGTATAGGCAGTCTCTCCTAAGAGCGCAAGATTGACCTCACCTTTTTCTCCTGAGAGGGTAAGGAGTTCTCCCTTTTCATTCTCAATCAAGACAGAAGGAATGGGCTGATGGGTGAGGCTGTCTAACAGAATGATGGTTTGAGCCTTAGCTAAAAAGGGAATTAAAAAGAATAAATATTTCATAATTTATTCAGATATAATCAAAAAATTAACCTTATAGTTCTCCTTAATGTTATGACAGATTCCTTTTATTTGAGAAAATTCTGCCTTACGACCTATCTTAAAAGAAACAGCTATATAATAGGAGTATTCTTTGGAAATAGGAGAGAAGAGGAGACTCATCTGCTTTAGGTTTCCTTCTTTAGTAAGTGCTACTGTTAGCATAAGGTCGTCATCGTTCTCTAAATGTAGTTTTTTGTCCTTTGAGGAGGTGGAGAATACCCACTCTAAGTCATCCCTATTGCAGTAATATTTTCGTACTTTTCCCGTATCTAAAAGATACCATCCAGTATAGATTATTTTAAAAATCTCCTGATAGAAGTTTTCGATATTCTTATCTTCATAGTATTGTACTTTAAACTTATCATAGGAGAACTTTCCTTGAGTTTTTGTATCTTCTTTGGAGTGGGTAAAGGTAGCTTCTGCAGGGGACATCTGTAAGGAAGGATAAGTATAGAGCTGACGAAATTCCTTATAACATTGCTTATTATCATAGAAAAAAGTCCCTTCAGGCAATGAAATAATAGTGTCTTTTTTCTCTTGAGAGAAAGTCTGAGCTATAGCAAAAGCAGAAAATATACAAGCTAAGATTTTCATGATAACTACTATTTTACTTTTTATTTTTCGGTATTTGATTTGATTAGTAATTCTTCAATAATATCAATTTCTTCAGGTGTAAAATCTTGAAAAACAGAATTTTGTAATAGATATATACACTGACAATGTTGTAAGGTTTCCAATAAGTGAGAGGCTACAAATACAATATGTGTTTGAGCTAAGGAGAGAATCAATCGCTTGATATGTAACACAGAAGAGATATCCAATCCGTTGAAGGGTTCATCAAAGATATAAAGAGTATAGGGTTTTTGTAGGAGCGCATTATAATATACTTTCTTGCGCATACCGGTGGAGAGCTGCCTGATAAGCAGTTTTTTATCTATCTCAAAAGCATACTTTTTAGAGGGAGGAATTTCTAAGAGTTTACTAAAAAATGTATAAAATTCCTCTACAGTCAGGTGGTCGTATAGGAAAGGTTCTGTAGGAAAGAAAGCAACTTGGTCAGAGAAGAGAGGTTGCCCATTGTAAAGAATCGTTCCTTGGTAAGTTTCCAAGCCACTGAGACACTTGAAAAAAGTTGTTTTTCCTACACCATTAGCTCCAACTATGCCATAGAGTCCTGGTTTTTCTATGGTAAGGGAGAGTTCTTTTAGGATACATTTATTCAGATAACTTTTCTCTAATAGAGTTATTTGTAGCATATTGGTATTTTTGAAGATTTTGTATAGCCAGATAATAGCAATACGGTAGTAACAATAGGGGAAGTAAATACACCACTCCAAAGCAAATGAATATTAGGGCAAAGGACTGAGGAATTGGCTTTGTAAAAAAAGCATATTTGGTCAGCACACCTACTAAGGGAAAACATAGGCAAAGTGGTAGTACCATCATCTTATCTATCCCAAAACAGCCTATATAGGTAAAAACAACAGGAGAGAAAAACAAAGCTGTATTCTTGATTCCTGCCATAAGCTGACTGTATAGGTACTGTTTACCTCTCTTGGAGGCTATGCAAATATGGGAAAAGTGTTCCCTCTCAAAATAAGGAATACAGCATACAAAGCCTGTTGCTCCTAAAGCAAAAAATGCTAAATTTGGGTTTTCATAAATCCTTGCAATAATGACAAGGACAATAAGAAAAGGTAGCGAGAGGAGTAACTTATATTTACGGAAAGCACAATGCCACATCGGGTCTCCAAGGGAAAAAGGGTATATAATGTTGATATTTCTCTGAGGGAGGAAAGCAATAAATCCAAGTGCCAAAACATAGAGTGCCCCCCAGAGGAAATCTCCTTTGGCGATAAGTAAAAAAATGAAGGGAATATTTTCTATAAAATACTCTCCTATCAATATTTTTACATACTTTGGGTGTGTCTTTAGTAAAGATAGATCCTTCCTATTGTTGTGATAAGAAAAGGTAGAGAGAGGGAAAAAGAATAATACCCAATACCAGGACTCATAGTGTAGATATAGAGTGTACAACGCCCCTACCATAACAGTAATAAGTGCCATTATGGTTAGTATATCTCCCTTAGCGAACAGCCGTCGGTAATAGATGTAGGATAGATATAAGGAAAACTGCATAAATCCAAAAAAGTAAGGCAGTCCTTAGTGCCTCTAAAACATTCCCCTTATTTTCCCCAGGAAGCCTTTTTTCTTTCCTAAGAGGGCTTCTATTTCTGCTTTGGTATCTATACGGATATTCATATAGTGTCCGTCCAATTTTTGGATTTTCTCTTTTGGAAGTCGCTCTAAGAAGGTTTGGTAATCTACATCGCCCATGGAGGTAAATTGTTCTTCTTCAGGGAGATTGGGGTCGTAGTCTCCAATGTTCACACGCCACTCTTTGACATCTTCTTGGGAGAGGTTGTACTTGGTGATGTCGATAAACGGAGGGTACTCATAGGGAAGTATACTCTGTACTGTTTTGGTAAGGGCATATATTCCTATGATTTCATCTTTGTCATTTTGCATAAAAATAGGGCGTGCGATGTATATATCCTCGTGCTGGAGCTGTGCTGCTACAAAATCATCAAAAGCCTTTACTTTATCCTCGGCGGACTGGATTTTGCGGATGTTCTCTTCTGAGAAGCAGATGGGGCGCATAGCTCCAAAGATGAAGTGTCCTTCCTTGCTTCCCTCTATGGATCGTATGCCAAATTCTATGTCATGGCGATAGTCATAGGTGATATTGTTACCCTCATATTCTTCTCCCTCCTCATCGGTAACAGTGACACCGAAATGGCTTGCCAACCTTTCGATGAAGGAGAGTGCCCCATGCCAGTCGGCCGAGGTGCTGGGGGTGAAGACACGCACATCATAGGAGTTATTCTCGTCAGAGTAACTACACTCAAAGCCACGACCACTGATGCCTTCTTGCCCCAGTAGCATGTAGCCAAATTCGTTCAAGGGCATTTGCATGACCTCATCAAGGTCTTCATCATCCTCTCTGAGGGCGAATTGTCTAAAATTACCTCCTACGAGGTCTAATAGTTCCTGAGTACTCATCACCTTAGGAGCTTCAGGGTTTTGAATGTAAAAAGTACGACTCATAGAATTTTTAGTTTTAAGTTTTTAATTTTGAGTTAGTTATTAATCATTTAACTACAACCATTTTTTCTTTTTGAAATAGAGGAGCATAGCGATGGTAATTACTATCATCACACCCCAGCAGGCAGGGTAAGCCCACGGGTAGTGTAGCTCAGGCATATGTTCGAAGTTCATTCCGTACACCCCTACAATAAAGGTTAGCGGGATGAAGATGGTCGAGATCAGGGTCAGAAGGCGCATGATGTTGTTCATCTTGTTGCTCATAGCTCCCATATAGGTATCGGTAAGTCCCCAAAGGATATCCCTATAGGAGGCGAGGGTCTCGGCTATCTGGATGATATGGTCATTGAGATCTCTGAAATAGGGCTTGCATCCCTCTTGGATAAGCATATGGTTGTTTCTCTCTATACGGCTGATGACCTCACGAGCCGGAACGATGGATTTCTGAAGAAAGGTAGCCTTCTTCTTCAGGAGTTGTATTTCCGAAATCATATCCTCCCGTGGGCGAGCGATAATCTCGTCCTCGATGGATTCAATGGTATCGCTGACCCTATCCACAATCGCCAAGTAGTTGTCCACGATGCTATCCAAAAGTCCAAAGAGAAGATAATCTGCCGAGGACTTTCTCAGCAAGCTCTCTGGCTGCTGTAGGAGCTTGCGTATAGGGTCGAAGACATCTCCTCCTTCTGACTCCTGAAAGGAGATGAGGTAGTTGTGCCCCAAAAGCAGCGCCAAGTGCTCAGCGGTAAGCTGTCCCCCTTGGTGGTAGATCATCTTGATAATCACCAAGAGATGTTCTTCGAGGAGTTCTACCTTGGGGCGGTGCTGGGTGTCAAGCACATCTTCCAAGAGAAGGTTGTTCAGATGGGTATAGGCGCCTATTTTGCGTATTTCCTCTATATTGTTTAGCCCGTTGATATTGATCCAAGTGATACATCCCTCATTGATAAAGGACAGCGCCTCTTGGGCAGATCCTACTTTCTGGGTATAGAAAGAGCTATCAGAGTAGGAGATGACATCTATATCGATGAGTTTCTCCTTTTCTCCGAAATATACCAAGCTCCCTGGGGGGAGCCCTATCTTCTTCGCTCTATTGGCTTTTCTTTTTTTACTCATTATCAGTGGTCAGAGGTCAGTGAACAGAGGTCAGTGAACAGTGAACAGAGGTCAGTGAACAGAGAACAGAGGTCAGTTGTCATTAATCATTGTTCATTAACCATTAATCATTGTTCATTAATCATTGTTCATTGCTTCTTCTATTGCATTGTCAAAGAGGTTTGTTAGTGAGATACCCGCAGCTTTAGCCTGTTGAGGGAGGATACTATTCTTGGTTAGTCCAGGGGTGGTGTTCATCTCCAATAGGTGAGGTACCCCCCCGACAAGGATATATTCACTACGGCTGAATCCCTTCATCTGTAATAGGTTATAGACCCTTAGGGCGACTTCTTCTACTTTCTTTCTTTCCTCTTCACTTAGGCGAGCAGGGGTGATTTCTTTGCTTTTACCCTGGTATTTCGCTTCATAGTCGAAGAAATCATTTTCGGATACAATCTCAGTGATGGGCAACACTCGTTTTTTGCCATGGTAGGTAATCACTCCTACAGAGACTTCGGTTCCCTTGAGGAATTCCTCAATGATTACCTCGGTATCCACCTCGAAAGCCTTTTCTATAGCCTGATCAATATCCTTTTCGTCGTAAGCCTTGAAGACTCCTATGCTACTGCCAGATCGGTTGGCCTTGACAAAGCAAGGTAAGCCTACTGTTTTGATAATCTCGCGAGTGGAGAAAGGTTCTCCTTGGTTCAGGTAATAAGCCTTTGCCCGAGGGATACCATAAGGCTTGAGCACGGAGAGCATATCTCGCTTGTTGAAAGTCAGTGCTGAAGCATACATGCTACAGCCAGTGATAGGTACACCCACTAGGGCAAAATACGCCTGTAAGTGGCCGTCCTCCCCAGGGGTTCCATGGATGGCATTGAAAGCACAATCGAAGGTGATTTTCTTCCCCTCCAAGGTCAGAGAGAAATCATTCTTATCTACCGGAATTTCTTGACCAAGGGTGTCGGTATATACCCATTTTTCTTTGGTAATCAGGATACGATAAGCTGTGTATTTGCTCTTGTCCAAGTACTCAGCTACAGTGGCAGCACTTTGGAGAGAAACGGCAGCTTCTTGGGAGAAACCTCCCATAAGTATGGCGATATTTTTCATGGTATGCTTAGAAATTTGTCTTTTAATCAATCTAAATAGCGGGGCAAATGTACGAAAAATCTTTTAAAGAAAAAACAAATTAGGACGCCTATTTGTCCCTATTTACCCTGCTTGTAAGGGGCGGTTAAAAAAGAAATTGATATAGTGAATAATGAGGATTCCTCCGCGGAAAGCCATCCAGACAAAGAAGGTCAGCCAGATTCCACTCAGCCCCCATTCCAGCAGCGATTGGGTGACATAGAAGGTAGGGAAGAAGCCTAAGAAGGTAGCGATGATAAAGGCATTTCTTAGGATGGTGGTAAAGCCCATCCCCTTATAGATACCATCGAAAAGGAAGGTGATGGCATTGAGAGGCTGCATGAGAACCACAATCCAGAAGGTTTCAAAGAAGAGTAACTGCACGTCCTTGTTCTTGGTCATAAAGATTCCTATTTGATGGTAGAATAGGAAGTATACCAAAAGGATAGCCATCCCAATGGTTAGTACTATATAGAACAAGTCCTTTACCAAGTTGCGTATGGTCTGGTACTGCTGGGTACTATAGAGCCGTCCAGAGAGTAAGCCGCCCGCATTGCAATAGCCGTCAAAGAGAAAGACTGAAAACAGCCAAACTTGATTTAAGATGGTATGGGTGGCAACAATGGTACTGTCCTCACCTCCGCCTAACTTTGTGGCACTGAGGAAAGAGAAGTAAAGTACCCCTTGTAGTAAGGATGAGCGTATGATTAGGTCAAGGCTCATGCGCAGGCTCTGGAAGAACTTAGGGTGTAGCGACCTAGTGAGGATAAAGCGGTAAGGGGTTCTCTCATAGAGAAAGTATAAGGATACGGCAAACATGACCCCTTGTGCCAATAGGCTCGCCCAAGCCAATCCCTTGATATCCCAATGGAGGACAAAGACGAAAATATAGTTGAACACCAAGTTGATAACCCCACCTAAAATACTGATATACATAGACCAAGAGGTGTTCTGCATCCCTCGGAAGATACTGTGTATAGTCAGGGTTAGCAGGGTAAAGGGGAATCCCCACACACGGATGCGAAAGTAATCCAAGCAATAATCCAAGAGGATGCCATCCGCATCGTAGAAATTGATTAGGATCACCTCACTGGTGAAAAATGCGAAGATAGAGCACAATAGCGAGAGCCCCAAGGAAAGGGTAAGGATCTGTGCTACTAAGCTCTTGAGCTGGTTGAGCTTGTCCTGCCCATAAGCATAGGCTACTTGTGAGGTGATGGCACGACTGCTCTGAATAAATATCCATACCAAAGAGGTCAGAAAAGAAGAAACGATGCCCACTGCCCCGAGGACTTCCTTTGTATTCAGGGCGATATGTCCAGCCATGATCGTATCAGTAAGCGATATAAGCGGTTCTATCACTCCAGAAACAAGGGCGGGCAACGCCAAGCGGTTGATTTCTGTAATAGATATTCGTTTCAAAAAATATGGATTTGGCTAATGAACACAAATAGCACCGCAAAATTACATTATTTTTAGGACATACCCAAAGAAAGTATAAAGTTTTATTTTTTATATAGTGGGCAGTGAACAGTAAACGGTGAGCAGAGAGCAGAGAGCAGAGAACAGATCATATACTCGCTTGTATGTATTCAGCGACTTTAGCTCGTGCCTACCATAAGGAGAGCTTTTAGCTCTTTATTGGAGAATTTGGTAAAAAATCGTAATTTTGTAGCCGGAAGTTACGAAAAGAGTGTAATTTATTGGAACTGAGCGTAGGTTAATTGCTCATGATAGTAATAGGTTACGATTTAGTTAGTTATCTACTGCATCATCCTTCTGCGCGTTGCGTAACCTTCAAAGAACTCTTCGTATGCAAAAGTAACAATAAAACGGGAGATTTTGAAATGAATCTCCCTAATTTTTTCTTCTCATACAAGTTTTTCCGTAAAAGCGGTTTTGTCCGTCGGCACACCATCGCCCAAAAGGATTTTGGTCGAACGTATGCCGACTACGCATAAGCGGAGAAAAGGGCTTTGCCTCACGCCTAAACAACAGTTTAGACTAATGATGCAAGGCCCATTTCTTTTGTGCTTATGCCAAAGAGGTGCTTTTACGGGTTTCTGACGATTTTTCTTTTTCCACTGTTCCTTTGAGCCGTAAGCGGAAAGCCGTGTCTGACCGCCCGATCCATAAATGGAACAAGCCGTCACACACGGCAGGCAAACCGGGAAGAATGATTTTATCCGTCCGACCGTACACGCTCGGCCAGACATATAAAATCATACTTCCTTGCCGGTGGTTTGCCCGGTTTCACGCCTCCGGCTATGTCCCTTTTCCTTTTGGCGTTTTCCCTTTTTTACGGATTTCTCTTTTGAAGTTTTCCTGTCCAATCTGCCTCCACTTCCGTTTACCTCCATTTTCGCGTCTTTCAGTGAGCCGCATCAGATAGTCATTTCCGTTCTGGGCGCAAAGGTAATTCCGGGATTGGACGGGAATGCAAGGTCAAGCCTCCTGTTTTCGGAAAAAATCTCCAGCCCTGCGGGTAGTATTTTTCCCGAAAAACCTTGCATTCCCTAATCCCTACCTTTTCAAGCACCCGAAACGAAAAC
>ERZ772979.270-NODE-270-length-40413-cov-18.985034_pt1 | contig 40413 bp, 30 predicted proteins | sample MGYA00511130_ERZ772979 | MGnify/ENA primary metagenome ERZ772979 (study PRJEB29015, sample SAMEA2738103) | human oral metagenome | biome: human oral; feature: human-associated habitat; material: saliva | place: China | collected 2186 ...
TCCATGTGTTTAGGCTAGTAAATAATATGTGTCCAGGAAAATGGGTACATATCAATTCATGGAGTTTTTTATTTTATAAAAGATTAATAAGTTCTTCAATGTCACTCATATCATCAGATTGAATATAATAATTATCTGCATCTATATGAGTATATTGATTTAATATTGATCCACGAGGTATATAATGATTATTATTTATTATGGTTTTCAAATCATCAATAGTAATAAAACCAACGATATTATATTCGAAACAAGTATAATTAAATAAACTCTTTAAATATTCATAATTACATGTATCAGAGAAATATAATCGTTTTTCTTTTAGTTTCTTTACTATATCAGGTTTTATTCTAACGAGTACAAAAAATCATATATTACATTTTCTCTATCTAAATTAGGAATATATCTTCCTTCATGATTCCAATCAGCTCGTTCTAATAGTAATAAATCCCCATAATATTTTGTAGATTTAATATTAATCACTTTATTATTGGCTTTTAAGTCATAAGCATCCCATTGTGATAATCCATAAACTGATACATCAGGCTCATCAACAGATATACCCTTACACTTTAAATATTCATAAGTAGCAAATTCTGCTAATTTACCTTGAAATGCATTAGAGAAAATTTCACCTTTCTTTCTACGATATGTTCCACCTGATCTATGATCACGATGTTGTCCAGATTGCCCAAAGGACATTTTAAATGAAAATTCAAAAGCTTTATAAAAACTTTCTTCACTAATAACAACATTAGCTACAAATGCTCTTTTACGTGTAACACTATAAAAATTCCCTTCATTATGTAGTTTTATGAATCTTCTTCCACCCAAATTATTAGAAAAAGAACTTTTATTACTATTAAAATTTATCACTATTAAACATACCTTCAATTACAAAATAATAGTTTAAATATTTATATTATCTACATCAAATTGATCTAAATCATCCATAAAACGCTCAAATGAATTCACAGGTGCAATATCAATGTAGTATGTAGAATAATCCCCTTTTTCATGCCAAACCCTTACTGAATCTACATCTTTTTTAATCAGCCAATCACGAGTTACTGGAACGCGTTCTTCTAAACCTAATACATCAACCAATAACCATTGACCTAACGCTGATTGTCCATATGGTTTACCTGTTGATGGGTCGATTTCATTTCTACTACCCGATTGAAAAGCTTTGTGTCTTTCTTGAGTTATAAGCGCTGGGATAGTCTTACCATTTGGTAACACTAACTTAAATCTAATTTCTGGTTTATTTTCTTTAGCACCTTGATAACGAGATTGAGCCTCTTCAAACTCAAATATATTATTTATAAAGAAATGAGGGTATCTTTTGTGAAACTCTCTAGGAATCGGTATATATACCTCATTTAATGGTCGTAATGTAGTAGAGCCTTTGTTTTTTGGAGCCGCATTCCAAGCATTTAATCCTGACTTTGGTTCTACCTCTTTATGTTTATAGGAGTATAGTGGTAAATATGCTTCTTCATAAATAGTATCCTTAGAAATAAAGCTTGCTGTTGGAGCAATATGCTCTGGATCTAAAGCTCTGGCTATTTCTTCACATACATTATTAGGCTTTGACTTAAATTGATCATAAGCATTAATTAAAAAAGTAAATGGATCCTGTATAATATCAACCTTTATTTTATCTATAACAGTAGTATCAGGTTCATCTATGCTAAAACATTGCCAAATTTGACAATCTCCATATGTAAATTTGTATTTTTTTATACCATCACTCCAACTTACTGAAGTTCCAATATCTTTTATATCTTTAATATTATCTAACTCAATCAATGGATATGCACATTCTTGTATGACTAATTTACCAGCATCTCTAGTAATATAGTGATATATATTTGACGTCTTATTAAGTCCAAGTCTATTATAATCACTAGTCATTCTTTTATTTTTGATTTTAGATATAGTATAAACTAAGTCATATAAGTTATTTTTATGGCTCATTATTTCATCTTGATAGCGTTTTAATTGCATTACTTTTTGATAAGATGGATTACTGTGCATCCAAGTTTTTAAACCAATGCCTATTCGTTCACTACCAAAAACAGATAATATATCATGAGGTGTATTACCAATATCAACATTTTCACTTTTAAAAACTTTAGCATAAATTGTTTCTTGAAATTTAGAATCTAAATATGGAATAGGTTCACCTTGTTTTTGTCTAAATAGATTAGACATAGCACCATATACTGTAAGGAATTTTATATATTCATCCTGTTGTTCTTTTGTATATTTTTGCCAAACAGACATATACACCTCATGGATTATAAAGTAACAATAGAGTAGAACTCACCTTTTTTATTCTTACCTACGAACTTCAAATATTCTTCATCAGAATAAATAGCGATATCACATTCTTTTTTTGTTGCTCTATCATTATTGACGTTATCTACATAATTTTGTAGTTCATAAATGGAATCTGAAGTATCAACTAAATAAGCCTCTCCATCATATCTACCATTCATACTTGTATATAATAAAGCATTAGATTTCAATCTTTTATTTCTAGCTTTATTTTTAATACTCAATGAGTCACCTATTTTTAATGCTATACGTTTAATAAGAGGAACAACTACACTATTACCAGCTTGTTTATATAGCTGACCATTAGAAACCTCTTTTGGTAGTTTAAAATCCTTTGGATATCCTTGTACATTAAATGTTTCTTTTGGTGTTAATTTCCGAATACGTTTATCTTGGGTTAATATTAATGGAACATTATGTCCGCCCATTCCCATATTAGCGGTCAGCGTAGGAACAACTCCACTTTTGTTTTCCCGAACATACTGTCTCCGCCATTGATAAATACTGTCACAACTTTTAATATTTGCTTCTAGCTCCCTATAAAATGTTGGATTTTTTTCTGCGCTATAATAGAAGTATTCATCTTGTTCGTTATTAAATTCAATTACATCCGATAACTTACTAGTTAATTTAATTTCATCAGGAAAACTAAAGGAGTCAAATTGAGCTTTACTAAGAAAGCCTACAATATAAATACGCTCTCTATTTTGAGGAATATTACCATAATCTTTACCATTCAAAACTTTCCATTTTATATGATAGCCATTAGTAGTTAAAGCTTCTTTTATAACTTTAAAAGTTTTACCATGATCATGAGAAACCATATTTTTTACATTTTCAATAAATATAGCTTTAGGCTTTTTAGCTTGGATTATTCTAAGTAATTCAAAAAATAAATCTCCACGTTCATCCTTAAACCCTTTTCTATAACCAGCAATACTAAAGGCTTGACAAGGAAAACCACCAACTATTACATCCAAATTATCAGCTTTTATATCTTCTGGTTGTACGATATGTATATCTCGATTATCTAAAAAGGTTTCCGGGAAATTTAATCGATATGTAATATTCGCATTTTTATCAAATTCATTGGCATACACCACTCTGAACTTGTTGGTTTGTTCAAAACCCAACTCAATCCCACCGACACCACTAAAGAATGCAGCTATCTCAAACTTATCAGTGTCTTTAGAACTTACAGAATTAGACATGTATTTCATTCCTATCTTTTAAATCAATATAAAATTACTATTATTAAAGTACTTTCACAGTCATTTTAATAATAATTATTTAAAATATTCTTGAGCTTTTATAATTTCTGCGCGAAGTTTTTCTTCATCAATAGTAAGCAGTTCTTTGTCTTTCATAAGGACTTTACCGCCTACAATTGTAGTATTAGCATCAGAACTGTTTGCGGAGTATACAAGTGCTGCTAAATCGTTGTAACGAGGCATCCAGTGCATACCAGATACGTCATATAATACGATATCTGCGCGATACCCTTCTGCTAAAACACCAAGGTCTGTATAGCCTAATGCTTTTGCACCTTCTACAGTGCCCATATTCCAAGCTGCTTGTGCAGGAATGGCTTTAGGGTCGTAGAGACGTGCTTTATGTAAAGTAGCTGCAAGGCGTACTTCTTCAAGCATGTCCGCATTGTTATTAGAAGCAGAACCGTCTGTACCGAGACCGACTGTAATACCTTTGGCAATCATTTCAGGCACTGGTGCAATACCACTTGCTAATTTAAGGTTAGATTGTGGATTATGGGCAACAGCTACATTATTTTCTGACATAATATCCATATCTTCGTCTGTTACATGAACACAGTGTGCAGCTAATGTAGTATTCCAGAATAACCCTAAATCATGCATATGAGCAATTGGTGTCTTTCCAGTAGCTTTTATAACATTCTCTACTTCCCCTTTTGTTTCGGACAAGTGCATATGAATGCCACAATTTAGTTCATGAGATAAGGCAATAACCTTTTCCATATACGCATCTGGACAAGTATATGGTGCATGCGGTCCAAGTAATACCTTGATACGGTCATTATCAAAGCCATTCCATGTGTGGAATAAATCAGCATTTTCAACTAATGCTTGATCTGCTGTTGGGGATACACCTGCTAAGCCACGAGATAGTACGGCGCGAATACCCGTTTCTTTTACTACCTCAGCAGTAGTATTCATGAAGAAATACATATCGCTAAAGGTTGTTGTACCAGAACGCAACATTTCAGCGATGCCAAGTTGTGTGCCATACCGTACATATTCATCGTTAAGCTTTGCCTCAGTTGGCCAAATAGCAGTTTCTAGCCAGTCCATGAGCTCAAGATCATCTGCATAGTTTCTAAATAAACCCATTGCAATGTGCGTATGTGTATTAATAAGACCTGGAGCAGCCAATTGGCCTTTCCCATCTAATACATCCTTCGCAGACTCTTTTGCCTTTTCTACTTCACTATTCTTTACAATGGATGTAATAAAGCCATTTTCAATTTCAATGGCATGATTCTTGAGAACGCCCTCATTAGTTAAGACGTCTACATTGGTAATCAATAAATCAGACATAAGCTTCCTCATAGGTATAACCGAGCTGAAATAGCTCGGTTATATTTGGTTAATTAATTTACTTTTGTAAGGTAATCGATTTGTTCTTGTGTTAAAGAATCTAAGTCGTAACCCATGGAGTTCAATTTAAGTTTTGCAATTTCCACATCTAATTCATGAGGCAATACATATACCTTAGGGTCCATATCTTTACCATTATGTAAAATATGTTCTGCTGCAAGGGCTTGCATAGCAAAGGATAAGTCCATAATTTCTGCAGGGTGACCATCACCAGCTGCAAGGTTAACAAGGCGACCTTCAGCTAATACGTAAAGCTTGCGACCATCAGCCATAGTATAGCCTTCGATGTTTTGACGAACACGTTCATGACTTACTGCAAGTTCTGTAAGATCAGCTACATTAACTTCACAATCAAAATGACCAGCATTACATAAAATAGCTTTATCTTTCATTACTTCATAATGTTCTTTTACAATAACATCTTTACAACCTGTTACAGTACAGAAAATATCCCCTACTTTAGCAGCTTCAATCATAGGCAATACTTTGAAACCATCGAATACAGCTTCAATCGCTTTGATTGGATCTACTTCTGTTACATATACATGAGCACCAAGGCCTTTTGCACGCATAGCAACGCCTTTACCACACCAACCATAACCAGCAACAACCACGTTTTTACCTGTTACTGTTAAGTTTGTAGTACGCATAATACCATCCCAAACGGATTGGCCTGTACCATAACGGTTATCAAAGAGATATTTACAGTAGGAATCGTTTACTGCAATCATAGGGAATGTCAATTGTTTAGCATTCTCTAATGCATATAGACGATGTACACCTGTTGTAGTTTCTTCACTACCACCTAACAAACGTTCTTTTGCATCTTGGCGTGTTGTGTGCAACAAGTTTACCAAGTCACCACCATCATCGATAATAATGTGTGGTTTATGATCAAGAGCCTTGTTAAGGAAGTTGAAATATTCTTCCTCAGTACAATCATACCAAGCATATACAGTTAAGCCCATATCAACGAGACCAGCCGCAACATCATCTTGTGTAGATAATGGATTGGAACCAGTTACGATAACATCAGCGCCACCGCGTTTTAATACAGTAGCTAAATATGCTGTTTTTGCTTCCAAGTGAACACTTACAACAATAGTTTGACCTTTGAAAGTTTGTTCTGCTTCAAAACGATCGCCCAATGTATTCAATGTAGGCATAAAGTTAGAAACCCAATCAATTTTTTTACGGCCTTCTGCAGCTAAATTAATATCTTTAATTAAAGATTGCATAATAACTCCTTTTACTAATATGAGTTGATATAGTTAAAATAAAGATTTGATAGTTAACCCAATTGGATTTGTTTGTTATTTAGATTCTACAATTTGACGCAGCTTATCAATAGACTCTTCATAATTTGGTTTTAAAACACCTTCTTCAGTAATGATAGCAGTCACTAGTTCATGTGGTGTAACATCGAAGGCTGGATTTAGTACATCAATACCATTAGGTGCTGTTTGAACACCATGTAACGATGTTACTTCATAATCATCGCGCATCTCAATAGGAATATCGCTACCATTTTCTAAGGTAAAGTCAAATGTACTATACGGTGCCGCCACATAGAATGGAATGTTATGGAATTTAGCTAACACAGCCACACCATAAGTACCAATTTTATTTGCTACATCACCTTTAGTAGTGATGCGGTCTGCGCCAACGATAACTGCATCAATAAGGCCATGTTGCATCGCATAAGCAGCCATATTGTCTGTTTCCAATGTTACCGGAATACCATCTTCATGTAGCTCAAATGCAGTAAGTCTAGCACCTTGTAATAATGGTCGTGTTTCATCCGCATAAACTCGTTCTAATTGACCATTTTCATGAAGCTTACGGACAACACCAAGTGCTGTACCTAGACCACCTGTAGCTAATGCACCAGCATTACAATGGGTTAGAATACGAATATTCTTTTGACCTTCAAATAAAGTTGCCCCTGCTTCTGCCATACGACGATTCAAAGATACGTCTTCTTCATGAATAATAATGGCTTCTTTCGTAATGAGGTCTACCACATCACTCATAGAGGACATGCTTTCAACTTGATCTTTTACTAAAGAAATCACCCGATCTACGGCCCAAGCTAAGTTAATTGCTGTAGGACGAGTTTCTTTTAAAGTCTCGCTAAATTCATATAAGCTTGTAAGTTGTTCACTAAATGGAGTCTCTAAACGACCTGCTTCCATAGCAGCTAAAATTAAACCATAACTAGCAGCTACACCAATGGCAGGTGCCCCACGAACGCGAAGCATTTTAATAGCCTCAGCCACTTGACGCCAATCCGTGCAGTGAACATAAGTAATTTCAGTAGGTAATTTAGTTTGATCTAATAGCACCAGCGTATCTTTACGCCATTCAATATTAATCATACATTCTCCTTCGATGAACTATTGCGTATCGTTATGAATAGATTATAGTTTAAAGCCACCATATTCATGCATGCGATTATGCGCATCATAACGAGCATCTACATCGATTACATCAATAGCACCTAAAATGAGAGCTTTAAGCTGAGCTGCCATGTCGCCCATCATTTCTACCACTTCGCTATGTGTTAGAGCAGATTCAGAAATACCTGCAGCATAGTTGGTAATCATAGAAATCGTAGCATATGCCATTTCAGCTTCATTAGCTAAATTTACTTCAGGTACATTTGTCATGCCTACCGTATCCCCTCCAAGCATATGGAACATTTTAATTTCCGCTGGTGTTTCAAAGCGCGGACCTTCTGTACATACATAAGTACCACCATTATGAACAGACAAACCTTGTTCAGTACCAACCTTTTGAAGAATATCACGTAGTTCTGGACAATACGGATTTGTTACATCCAAGTGTGCTACTGGACGGTCACCGCCTTCATAGAATGTAGTGATGCGGTTTTTAGTAAAATCTAAGAACTGATTGGTCAAAACGAAATGACCTGGTTTGAAGTTTTCATTTAAAGAGCCTACAGCTGTTGTAGAGATAATAAATGTAACGCCTAATTTTTTGAGGCCCCAAATATTAGCACGATAGTTAATTTTGTGTGGAGGAATTGTATGATCTTTGCCGTGACGAGCAACAAAGATTACTGTTTTCCCATGGTATGTACCTTGTACATAATCTATTTCACCATATGGTGTCATTAAGGATTCTTCATGAATATTTTCAAAGATGGACGGATCATAAACACCAGTACCACCAATTACGCCAATTGCACTCATTGTGACCTCCTATTATTAATAACTCTTATCTTTTATTTTCTCATAGAATACAAAAACAGGCTATAGGAAAAACCATATAGCCTGTAATTTTTATAAAGGTTATTTAATTCTTAATAGTAATTATTGTAAAGGACCTTTTGGTTCGAACATATCTTGTAGTTCTTCACGACTAAAATGATACTTTTCATTACAGTAATGGCATACAAGTTCTGTTACTTCATCTTCCAAAATAGCCTGTTTATCTTCTTCTCTTAATGTCATGAGTACGGCACCAAAGCGATCGCGTCCACAACGACATTGGAAGTGAATTGGTTCATTATATACTTCATTCACAGTCAAGCCATCAAGAACACGTTCCATAAGGCCTTTACCATCTGGATTTGCTTTCAAATATTCTGTAATTGGGCCTAATTCATTAATATTCTTTTCTACTTGTGCTAACGCTTCATCTGTAGCATCTGGTAAAGCTTGTACGATAAAACCGCCTGCCACAACCGTATGATAATCTGGATCTACCAATACACCTAAGCTAATGGTAGAAGGTACTTGCTCAGAAGCATATAAATAGTAAGCCAAATCCTCTGCTACTTCACCACTTTGAATTGGACTTGTAGAAGTATAATCTTGTGCTAGTTGAGTAAAACGAGTAACTTGCACTTCACCATTATGACCAACAGCAGCACCTACATCAAGCTTACCAGCTCGTTTTAAAGGTACATCTACATGTGGCTCATCCACATATCCACGAACCGTATTATCTGCAAAAGCATCTACGTGAACAACGCCTAGAGGGCCATCACCTTTAATACGCAAACTTACATTTTCATGATTTTTAAAATCACCAGCTAATAATATAGCCCCCGTCATAGCGCGACCTAAAGCAGCCGTTGCGACAGGCCATAAATCATGACGTACCCGAGCCGTTTCAACAGTATCCGTTGTTACCGCTAAAGACATACGTACCCCTTCTCGGGTAGTAAAACGTTTTATATAATCCATTCTATCATTCCTTATTAGTAATTAAAGTTTAAAACGCACTTATAAGTGCTTATATAGTATATCATGTCATAGAATTACATTTCAAATTATAGAGAATATATGTTCGTCTAGATTCCTTTCAATGTAAAAGAACATATTTTCGATATTATAAAAACACCCAGTACCATAGGATACTGAGTGTTTTTAATAGTCTTCTTAGAATTGATCGATAAGATTAACCATTTCGATAGCGCCCATAGCACAATCGTAACCCTTATTGCCAGCCTTAGTACCAGCACGTTCAATCGCTTGTTCAATATTTTCAGTAGTTACTACACCGAACATAACAGGAATACCAGTTTCCAAGGAAACATGAGCAATACCTTTAGCTACTTCATTACATACATAGTCATAATGAGTTGTAGCACCACGAATAACAGCCCCAACGCAGATAACCGCATCGAAGCGACCAGATGAAGCAGCTTTTTTAGCGATCAATGGAATTTCATAAGCACCTGGAACCCAGATAACAGTGATATCCTCTTCTTTTACATCGTGACGCAATAAGCAATCTTCAGCGCCACCAATTAATTTGGACGTAATGAACTCGTTAAAACGAGAACCGATAATAGCAAATTTTTTACCGCTACCTAATAAATTACCTTCTTGAACCTTCATTATGTTGACCTCCTATATTCCTATAAAGGAAATTCTTATGTGTCGAGCAAGTTGTTAAATAGAACTAAATGATTAGTCTTCTAACATATGACCCATTTTTTCTTCTTTTGTTTTCAAGTAACCAGCGTTAAATTTATTTGCCGCAATAATGAGCGGTACACGACTAGTTACATCAATACCCCAATGTTCTAAGCCATGGCGTTTTTCAGGATTATTCGTTAACAAGCGAATGCTCTTAATCCCTAAGAAACGAATAATTTGAGCTGCTAAGGAATATTCGCGCATATCTGCAGGGAAACCTAATTGTTCATTAGCCTCTACAGTATCTAAACCTTGCTCTTGTAAAGCATAGGCTTTAATTTTATTAGTTAAACCAATGCCACGGCCTTCTTGGCGCATATAGACTACAACGCCTTTGCCTTCTTTTTCGATGGCACGTAACGCATGATCTAATTGTTCGCCACAGTCACAACGTTTAGAACCAAATACATCGCCTGTTAAACATTCAGAGTGAATACGTACAAGAACATCGTCACAGTTTTGTACATCACCTTTAACAATAGCTAAATGTTCTTTATGATCTAAATCATTTTTGAATACAAAGATATTAAAGTCACCAAATTTAGTAGGCAATTTAGAACAAGCACCGAGTTCTACCATATCTTCATGTTGTTTACGATACTCAATAAGTTCTGCTACAGATGCAATTTTAAGATTATGTTCTTTAGCAAATTGTAATAGATCAGACAAACGAGCCATATCGCCATCGTCTTTTGTGATTTCACAAATAACAGCTGCTTCTTGTAAGCCTGCTAAGCGACAAAGGTCGATAGATGCTTCTGTATGGCCTTGGCGAACTAAAACGCCACCCTCTTTATATACTAGAGGGAATACGTGACCAGGACGACGGAAGTCTTCTGGTTTAGCATTAGGATCTAATAATTTTTGAATTGTATAAGCACGTTCTGCTGGAGATACACCTGTTGTAGTATCTACATGGTCAACAGTAACGGTGAAGGCAGTTTCATGGTTATCTGTATTTTTGGCAACCATTGCAGGAATGCCAAGCTTTTCTAAGGCTTCACGACGCATAGGTGTACATACGATACCACGTGCGTATTTAACCATAAAGTTAATATTTTCTTGTGTAGCAAACTCTGCAGCGATGATAAGATCGCCTTCGTTTTCACGGCTTTCATCATCAACAATAATAACAGGTTTACCAGCTTTAAGATCTTGTAAGACCTCTTCAATTGAATGTAATTGTTCGCTCATAGGAACGCTCCTTACTTTTATATAAATCCATTCTCTACTAAGAGGGATTGCATAGATTTCTTAGGTTTATCTTCGGTAGGTTCACTACCGAGATTCATAAAATGACGAATATATCGACCAGCGATATCCGTTTCTAAATTAACCTCTGTACCAATATGGGCAGAGCCTAAAATAGTTTCGCCTAACGTATGAGGAATGATAGATACGGAAAAACTGCTGTCCGTTCGTCGCATAATTGTGAGGCTAATACCATCGATGGTAATAGAGCCCTTATAGATGACGTAATCCATGACGGATTTTTGGGCCTCTACGGTAAAGATAATAGCATTATCCGTTTGTTCACGATTAATGATGCGGCCCGTCCCATCTACGTGACCTGCCACAATATGACCACCAAATCTACCGTTGGCGAGCATAGCCCGTTCTAAATTGACTGGTTGATGGACTTTTAAATTTGTGAAAGTAGTCATCTTAATCGATTCAGGCATTACATCAGCTGTAAATACGCCATTACCAATTGTAGTAGCTGTCAAACATACACCGTTAACAGCTACGGAGTCACCGATTTTTAAATCGCTAAAAATCTTATCCCCCCGAATTGTAATGGCTAAGGATTTAGGGCCCTTTTTAATGCTTTCTACACGGCCGATTTCTTCAACGATTCCCGTGAACATAAGCGCCCCTCCTTCCTTGACGATACGCTTCAATACGGATGTTATTATCTAGTACAGTTGTTTTTGTAAAGGTTAATTGCGGCGAAGAGTCTAAACTTTCAAAACCACGACCACCTACGGCAGGTGTAGCCTCTGTACCACCGATTATAGTATTACCAATATAGGTAACCACCTTATCAAAGTTCATGGTCTCTACAAAAGAGCTGATAATAGCAGAACCACCTTCAACTAACACTGAAGTATAACCAAAATCTCCCAACTTTGTAAGAATATCATCAATAGATAATTTCTTAATATCTATGACGATATCTGTACTTTTACTTTTACGAGTAGATACTGATTCAACAACCGTTACAAGAGCTCCTACGTGTTCTAGCGCCTGTATCCGTTCTTTAGGACAACCTTTAGATACAAATATATGAACCTTGCGAGTATCTACTTCAAATACACGACTTGTGGTAGGTGTTCTACCAAGACTGTCTAATATGATGACATCTGGTTGATGAACTGGGATAGGCTCATTAAGAATGTTTCTATCCAATATAGCATCTGCTAATTCATCATCACTAAGACGACAGTTTAACTGAGGATTATCTGCTAAGATTGTACCGATACCAACGAGCATAGCATCATGAGTAGCACGTAGTACATGTCCATCACGACGGGAGGATTCATTAGTAATCCATTGGGAATGGCCTGTAAACGTTGCAATCTTACCATCAAGGGACATAGCACTCTTAATAGTTATAAAAGGTTTTCCCGTCTGTATATAGGTAAAGAAATGCTCATTAAGCTCAGCACATTCATCATTACAAACAGGAACGACAACTTCAATCCCCGCTTCTTTAAGAAGCTCAGTACCTTTACCAGCAACAAGTGGATTAGGATCTGTGCTGCCGATTACCACCTTAGCTATACCCGCTTCTATGATACGAAGAGCACAAGGTGGTGTTTTACCATAATGAGAACAAGGCTCTAATGTTACATATAGAGTGGCACCTTTAGCATTATCACCCGCTTGATTCAGTGCATGCACCTCGGCATGAGCCGTACCAGCTTTGTGATGATAACCTTCACCGATTATTGTATTGTCTTTCACCACTACGGCCCCCACCAAAGGATTTGGAGAAGTGTGACCTGTGGCCAATTTTGCCAGTGCAATGGCGCGTTTCATATATGCTACGTCATCCACCATATCACCTCAATAAAAAAAGGACTATATACATAGTCCTTGGGTAATCATAATTGCGCACAACAAATGTGCCTTGTCTTTTCTCATCCAGACTGTACTGTCGGTATCGGAATTGCACCGATTCATACCCATAAGGTTCGCGGACTATACCGCCGGTAAGGAATTTCACCTGTCCCCAAAGACTCATCTATTTTCTTTATGAATTAATAGTAACACTTTTATTAACGTTATGCAACAATAAGAGTTTTGTATTGAGAAATATTGTTAAAAACTAAAGAAGGAATAAAATATCTATTATTATAGTTCAATATATAATAGATTAAAAATTTATTAATCATAACAATATAAACATATATAAATTATGTATACATAAAATAGTAACATTTATCACATAATTGCACTACAAAGAGGTCTAATATAATATATATGGTTTTTACAATTATACTTAATTGATATTAGTTATTAAATATAGGTGATAATATGGCAAAAAAACGAATTTCTGATGTACTGATAGATGTCTTAGCCAATGCGGGCATCGAACGCATTTATGGTATCACTGGTGATAGTTTAAACTCTGTAAACGATAGTCTACGCCGCAATGGTAAGATTGCTTTTGAACATGTTCGACATGAAGAAACTGCAGCCTTTGCTGCAGGTGCAGAAGCAGCCTTAACTCATAAATTAACTGTATGTGCTGGTAGTTCTGGTCCTGGTAATTTACACTTGATCAACGGTTTATTCGATTGTCATCGCAATCGTGTTCCAGTATTGGCTATTGCGTCTCATATTCCGCAATCCGAAGTAGGCTTAAATTACTTCCAAGAAACTCATCCAGAAAACTTATTCAAAGAGTGCTCTTGCTTCTGTGAACTTGTATCTAATCCTAAACAAATGCCTGAAATTCTATTCCGTGCTATGAATGCCGCTGTTGGTAATCAAGACGTTGCCGTTATCGTTCTTCCTGGGGACGTGGCAGTAATGGAAATGGAAATTGATGAATTACCTGTATGGACACCACCTCGTTTACCTCATATCGTTCCACAACGCGATGATATTGAAGAAATGGCAGCTCATTTAGAAACAGGTAAACGTATTACCCTATTCTGTGGTGCAGGCTGTGAAGGTACACATGATGAAGTTGTAGAATTAGCAAAACGCTTACAAGCACCTGTAGTACACGCTTTCAGAGGTAAAGAATGGGTTGAATGGGATAACCCATATGATGTAGGTATGACAGGTCTATTAGGCTATACATCTGGTTATCGTGCGATTGAGCAATGCGATACACTCGTTATGCTTGGTACTGACTTCCCTTACCGACCTTTCTACCCAGAAAATGCAAAGGTAATCCAAGTTGATAGAGATCCTAGTGCATTAGGTCGCCGTGTTCCACTTACTCAAGGAATTATTGGTACCGTAAAAGATACATTAAATGAATTATTACCTCTTATAGGTCAACGTGGTGATACTGAATTTATCGACACTGTACGCAAAGCATATACTAAATTTAGAGGTGACTTAGACAGCTATGCTGTACCTGAACCAGATGGTGTCGCAATTCATCCTCAATACTTTGTAAATCGTCTTAATAAATTAGCTGCTGATGATGCTATCTTTACCTTTGACGTAGGTACACCAGTAATTTGGACTGCGCGTCACTTAAAAACAAATGGCAAACGTCGTATCTTAGGCTCTTATAATCACGGTTCTATGGCTAATGCTATGATGCATGCCATCGGCGCTCAAAATGCATGTCCAAACCGTCAGGTCATTTCCCTCTCCGGTGATGGTGGCTTCACTATGATGATGGGCGAAATGTTAACATTGAAACAACTTAACTTACCAGTTAAAATCTTCGTATTCAACAACGAAGAACTTAGCTTCATCGCCATGGAAATGAAAGCTTCTGGCTACCTAGACTATGCTACGGATTTTGTAAATCCAGACTTTGGTAAACTCGCTGAAGCAGCAGGTATCAAAGGTGTAAGCATTACAAACTCTAGCGAAGTCGACGAAAAAATCATGGAAGCACTCAACCATAATGGTCCTGTTATCGTCAATGTTCGCGTAGACAAACAAGAACTTGCTATGCCTCCTAAAATTGCCTACCAACAAGCTAAAGGCTTCAGCAAATACTTGATCAATGCAATCCTTGATGGCCGTGGTACAGAGCTTAAAGAAATGGCTAAAACAAACTGGATGAAATATAAATCCTTATACTAAAACCTGCCAAATATTAAAAATCTGTCAATAAATAAACTGCAAAACTTTCAAAAAAGGAGGTGTCATCAATTGATGACACCTCTTTTTTTGATTAATTTTAATCATATACTGTTATAAAACCTTCAGTCCATCCCCTTAAATTAAGAGTGATAGTATCTATTCCTAAACAATCTATGCCATGTACTTTAAATATATCCCAGGTTTTATACCATTCTATTGCTGTCTCAGCATATTTTAAAGTACTAAATAAACCTATGTATCCTGAACATGTATAATAATCATCTATATCATAATCATACCAAACACCATAAATTTTGTTGTTTATAATTTCATAACCAACATCAACACCTATATGCGCACAATCATTTAAATAATGAGTTGTTATAGAAAAGGAATCATTATTTAAATCAGAAAACCCAACCAGTTTTTTAGACTCAGCTAATGTCGATTCAGCCAATGAAATATCCGTAAAAAATCCCAAACCAAAATATTCTGTATAAGGTAACATTTCATTTCTTTTATAGTGTGCTAAAGCTTCATATATAGGAACTCTCATAACTAACCAACTCACTGTAATATAAAAAATAATATAAATATGACATTTTAATTATTTCTATCTATAATAATCGTCCTCGTAATCGTCTTTATACCGTATCGCATCAACCTCTGATGGAGATAATACATTCCTCTCTTCATCTATATATTCCCGGAATTCGTTAAAGTATACACCTGGAATATCTGATTCTTCTAACTCAGGTACATCCTCGGGCTCAATATCCCAAAATTCTATTTCCACAGATTGATTTTTATGCTTATTTATCATTTCCTAACACTCCCTTTATCAGAAAAATTTACTTAAATATAAGAAAATTAACAAAAGTATTGAGTACAATAATAAAGATAATTCGACTATAGATGTTTAATCTACTAATAACATCAGTTAATTTATAAGGCATATTGGTTTCTTTATTAATCTCTTTATTTACAATCTTCTTCAAATAAACCAATTTAAGCATTTCGGATATAGATACTAAGAATAGAACTATAGCAAATATTTTATTACTATAATGAGCAAAAATTAAACCTAAATAAATTACTAAAACTTGGAAGATTTGTATAAATAAAAAAGATTTAGTTCTTTTAAAAGAAGCAGATACAAAATATATTTCTTTTGATTTAGCTAGAACTACTACTGTAATAACAGCCATTAATGTTAAAAAAAGAAAAATCATTTTCTCCTCGTAGTATAGTTATAGTGGGTAATATTATTAATTATTAATTGTATTGTAGCAAAATATACAAAAATAAGCACTATATCAACTTTCAGATATAGTGCTTACTTTGTATTAAGACTAATCTTATATTTAATTATGCTCCAAAGAGTGACATTTGTTCGTCTTCAGGTAGTTCACCACAGCATTTGAGTTCTTTCATAAGATCAATGATGGTGTTAGATACCTTACAACGACGTTGCAAGTCTTTTAGAGAAGTAAACGGACGTTCTTCTCGTTCCGCTACAATAGCATCAGCTACTGTTTCACCAAGGGAATCAATAGCCAAGAATGGCGGCAATAAAGCGCCATCTTTAATGCTAAAACGTCTTGCTTCAGAGTGTTGAATATCTACATTAATAAATCGATAGCCTCGTTGGTACATTTCCATAGATACTTCTAAGGCACTCATAAGGTCCTTATCTTTAGGACTGGCACTACGATCAAGAGCTTTAATACGATTGAACTCAGTCATTTGCGTTTTAAGGTCTCCCGTCATAATGCGCAAATCAAAGGCCTTTGCCCGAATGGAGAAGTATGCCGCATAGAATGCCAATGGATGATATACCTTAAACCACGCAATGCGGAAGGCCATCATTACATAAGCTACCGCATGGGCCCGTGGGAATAGATAAGAAATCTTTTTACAAGATTCAATGAACCATTCAGGAATATTATTTTCCCGCATTTCTGCTTCAAACTCAGTCGTCGCTTGACCTTGTTTATTCCGTTTTTCAATGCCCTTCCCTTTACGTACGTTCTCCATAACGAAGAAGCTGTGCTTTCGATCCATACCACGATGAATTAAGAAGTTCATTACGTCATCACGAGTAGAGATGGCTTCGTTCAACTTACAAGTACCATTTTTGATGAGGTCTTGTGCATTGTCGAGCCATACGTTAGTACCATGAGAGAAACCAGAAATACGTACTAAGTCGGAGAATGTTTGAGGACGAGAGTCTTCAAGCATACCCCGTACGAATTTCGTACCACATTCTGGCACGGCCAAGCTAGCTACTTGGTCACCTTGTAATTGCTCAGGTGTTAAGCCAATACCCTCTGTAGAGGAGAATAGACTTAAAGTACGAGGATCATCAAACGGAATAGTTTTAGCATCGATACCAGTCAAATCCTCTAGCATACGAATGATTGTTGGATCATCATGGCCCAGAATATCGAGCTTAGTCATACGACCTTCGATAGAGTGATAGTCAAAGTGTGTTGTTAATACACCACTTTCTTTCTTATTCGCAGGATGTTGTATAGGCGTAAAGTGATGCACATCCATATCGCGAGGACATACCATGATACCACCTGGATGTTGGCCAGTAGTATTCTTTACATTTGTAAAGCCTTTTGCTAGATGTTCAAAGAAACCACTACGAGCTTGAATATCTCGAATTTCTGCATACTTTTTAACATAACCAAAGGCAGTTTTATCAGCTATTGTACCGATTGTACCAGCTTTAAATACATTGTCACGTCCAAATAGTTCTTCCGTATATTTGTGAGCTTTAGCTTGGTAATCACCGGAGAAGTTAAGGTCAATATCTGGAACCTTATCACCTTCGAAACCAAGGAAGATAGCAAACGGAATATCATGGCCATTCGTTTGCAGCGCATGACCGCACTCAGGACAGTCTTTACGAGGCAAGTCAAAGCCACCTGCATATTCGCCCTTTTCAAAGAATTCTGAATATTTACAGTTTGGGCATACATAATGTGGCGGTAATGGATTTACCTCAGTAATTTCAGACATGGTTGCTGCAAAGGAAGAACCTACAGAACCACGAGAACCTACAAGATACCCATCATCAAGAGATTTTTTTACTAGTTTATGCGCAATGTAATACAATACACCGTAACCATTGGAGATAATACAATCCAATTCATAGTCTAAACGTTCTTGTACAACACGTGGCAATGGATCACCATAAATAGCCTTCGCATTTCTATAACACATTTCTGTGAAAGCTTCATCGGCGCCTTCGATCTTTGGAGAATATGTACCATCTGGAACTGGTTTAATATCTTCAATGCTATCATTAATTGCACGAGTATTAGTAACAACTACTTCATAGGCCTTTTCTTCACTTAAGTAAGGGAAGGATGCCAACATTTCATCGGTGGTACGTAAATGTAAATCTGGTTGTTCATCTGCATCTGGATAACCACAGGCAGTCAACATGATTTCACGGTAAATCTTTTCTTCTGGTGTTAAATAGTGAACGTCACACGTTGCACAAACAGGCTTATGTAATGCTTCCCCTAATTCGATAACCGTTTTGTTCATATCGATAAGGGCTTGCTCATCTGGCATAAGCCCTTTACGAACCAAGAACATATTATTTGTATGTGGCTGAATTTCAAGATAGTCATAGAAAGATGCAATCTCTAATAGTTCATCCTTTGTAGCGCCGCGAACAATGGATTGCATAAGCTCCCCAGCTTCACAAGCAGAACCAATGATAATGCCTTCACGATGTTCTTCAATAACTGAACGTGGCAACCGTGGGCGAACCTTGTAATGTTCTAGATGAGAAATGGAAATCATCTTGTACAGATTACGCAAACCTACCATATTCTTTGCAAGTAAAATAATATGGTATCGTTTATCTTTTTCTTTTTTCTTCTTCTTATCTACAACAGGTTCTTCATCACGAGCTACCGTTTCATCTTCAATAAGATAGCCTTCTACACCATAAATAACCTTAACGCCCAACTCCTTACCAAGAGCTTGAGCTTCAGGAAAGGCTTGTACAACGCCGTGATCTGTAATAGCTACCGCAGGATGACCCCATTTTTTTACTGTTTTAAATAGGTCTTTAACAGATACAAGGGCATCCTTATCGCTCATCTTAGTATGCAAGTGAAGCTCTACACGGGAGTCTGGACGGTTTTCAGTGCGTTCCACACTATTAGTTTCCATAGCTTCAATGCTTCGAATAGATAAGATATAATCCTTATCAAATCGATCATCAAAGCTGACGCTACCTTGTACGCGTACACGTTGTAAACCTTTTAATTGTTTAAGTAGCGCATCCCCTTCTTCAGGGCTGTTTGTAAACTTGATGAATTTGATACTATTCGTATCGTCTACGATACTACCGTTAACGATACTTTTACCAGTCTTAGTATCACGTTTATCTAGACCAACAAATACACCTTCAAAAATAACACTAGGCGTATCCAAAGTGCCCATGATTTTAGAGGTAACTCCCTCAATTTTAGGCCCTAAAATCATGCCTTCATCAGTAGGAGCATCCTTCGGGGCACGACGAGGATATTTACTATCCCCTTCACTACCTTTAGCAGTAGGTTTTGTAGTACTTTTATGTGCAAAACCTTTACTTGCTTTAGGTGTACTGCTCACAGATGCGATAGTATCACTATTGCTAGATGCTGCAGCCGTTTGATTAGAACGAGATACAACTACAGGACTATTATTAAAGTAGCCTAGCTCAACAGCCTCTACAAATGGGGCGAAATCATCTTCATCAACATCATCATATTCATCTTCTTGGTCATAACCAGCAAAAGACTTGCCTCTAGGCACTTTGTTTTTAGCCTCTTCAGCTTCACGTTGCGCTTCTGCCGCTTCAATCCATTCACCAGCACCACAGCCACCACCATAATAATAGGTATCTAAGCCTTCCCCTGTTTCAGTATCTACCTTCCAGGCGAAACAACAAGCTGTATCTGTATTCGTTGGAATATTATCAAAAGAAATATTTTTTTCCTTATACCATGCAGATAATCTTTCACGCAAACTAAGCAATGTAGAAAACGCAGAATCTGCAGCTTGTATCGTCACATGTTGGCTATGACAGTTTACATAGAAGGATGATTTCTTATTCTGTTTTGGTACAACACGATAACGTACTTTCATTTTTATCCTTTATACCCACAATAGGTAATACATAAATCTCTAAATCGCCAAATATCGCCCTTACTGCTACGACTATCTAAAATAATCTCATAGAGCCCTTTTAATAAAGCTCGCAAGGCCTTAACTGAAATTCTAGAACTTGCTTCGTAAGCCAACTTAATCGGATATGGTTTAAATGACGAATCATGATCCTTACATAAGTTTTGTATGGCTTGAACAGACATTCCCGCTTGACGACATTCGCTAACCAGTAGCTGCAAACGTAACTGCCCCTCAATATAGCTCATAGCACGATCTAATTCTTTATAGCCGAACATAAACGGAAATAATTCAAGCAATGTATCTATATCTCGTTTCAACAAAGCCTCTTTAAAGGTGAAAATATTTTTAGCACCATAGTCACTACCATTCTCTTCAAGGAATTCTTTCGTAATGACTTTATCGCCTGTTATCTGTAAAAAATAACGATCAAATTCGGTTTTCATAAATGAAACCGGTACATCTTGCCACAAATCGATGAGATGAGCCACATATTCTTGTGCATCAGGAGTCATTTTAAATCCATTAGATGTACAATATTGACGAATCCACATCACTAGGTCAGCCCCTTCAAGACGCTTACATTGATGATTTGGTATTTTATCTAAAATTTCTTTATTCTGTTTGATTCGTTTATCAATCATATCATGATAAATCAACAGGATGGGATTATCCCCATTATATTCCATAAGGAGTTCATACAATGGAACCCAGGCATCACTATTTTTGCCGCTTTTACGAATGATGGGCAAATTAACTATGCAGAATACCTTTCGATCCCCAAAAAGTGAATCTTCACATAGCTTTTCACTTATCTTCTGTGGTCCAGCTTCATCGTCTAATACTGTCACTGGAAGGTCAGGATAGGCACTTAAAAATTTGCGTTTTTCTTCTTCAATTAATTGTGGCTCATCGCCATAGATGAGTTTAATTTCAGCCATACATCCTCCTTTCACAGATAAATATCATCGATAAAACTGTACCCCATAATATACATATGTTCTGATGATGGATCCACATCGCGTAAAGCCCCATGTGGACTGCCAAATAGAACTATATTATGCGGCAGTAATCTGCCAATTTCATTCATTGAACTAGATCGACTCGTAATAAATAATGTATTAATCTTATCATTTAATTTTAGATTTTTTTCTCCTCTTTGTCCATTATATACATCGATTTCTTTCATACTATTTTTATATATTGTTTTTGCAGATCCGTTACTATGAAAGTAATCTACCTTAACAACTTTTGGATTCACACCATATGCCCTTATAGCTTGATTAATAAGACTTTCATTAGGCGTCGTTTTAATATGGTCTGGCGCATCAATTAATAGATGAGCCCCTTCATGATTTGGTTCTATACAAAGTAAAACATTGCATTGTTTCATTGGAATATAATGAACTAATGTTTCCTGATGATGCTGCGTAACATAATAGGAAGCGGCAAAGATCAAAATCATTAAAGATAATGATATTACTATATGTACAGTATATCTTTTTCTATGCGTCAAAAAGTACGTAAATAAACCTAATAGCACATAATATATATAAGCACAATAAGGATGCATCATGCCAAGCCATAGTAGACTACCACTACGTCCTAACACATGATTTAAATATAAGGATATTCGCAATAATACATCTACTAAAGACCACATTAGCGATATAGGAAATACGTAACTGACTAAAGTACTTACAAAAATTAAAACTATAGATATATCTAATAAGGGCGCTACTATACAGGCTGCTAGCAAACTAGCAATGCTAATATAGTGAAAGTAATAGAGCTGTAACGGTAAGATCAAGAACTGGGCCGACACACATAATACGAGTGGTGTTTTTATCCATCTTGGTAGCCACTGTATTCGCTCATATAATACCTGTCCCCATAGGAGTAAGCCATAAGTTGCCCCAAAGGATAGCTGAAAGCTTACATCAAATAAAGAGAACGGATCATATATGACACATAATATAGCACATATACATAGTGCTTGTTTGGCTTGGTATAATCGTCCTTTTATATAGGCCATACACATGAGTATGCTCATCATCGTAGCACGTACAACAGGTGCATCACCGCCTACAATACAACAATATATACAAGCAACTATAATACCAAGGATTAAACATGTACGCTTTCTTAATTTAATAAGTCGTCCCAGCCCATACACAAGTGCTAACAACAAAGCAATATGCGAGCCTGATATGGATAAAATATGGATAAGGCCTGTATAGGAGAAATCCTTCATCTGTTCTTCTCCGAGCTCACTATAATGACCACCTAAAGCTAAGGCTTGAGCTAATACCTTTTGTGGTCCCTCTAGATTGTAACCAATATGTTTATCTATAGATTCCCGTAATACACCAGAAATTAATAGGCCTTTCCTATATAGTTTTTTTAAAAATGTGTCTTCATAGCGGAACATTTGCAAATCTTTGTTATTAACAGAACGATATACACCATCATAGATCCTACCTCTAGTATTAGAGCTTATATATCGGCCTCTAAGATTAATACGACCTTCCTCTTCAATGAGAAATAATGGCTTTGATGTACCTTCAATAATTGCATATTCTCCTAGTCCTATGGGATAGTTCGTAGTAGATACCTTTGAGTATACTTGTAAACGCCCCTGTGCTTTAATATAGTCATTTTTTGCAGTATCTTTATAGGGATGTAGACCATGGATTTCAATGCTATATTTGTAATACTCCTGTTCATTCAAATTTACCTTTTCTGGAGCCTCTACAACCGTACCAAGATATTCCCCTTCTTGTTGTAAATAATATGATGTATAACTATTAAAATTTACAATCCGTAAATCTGTTTGATAATAAGATAAACCAACTACAACAAAAACTAAGATTATTAACTTGCTAAGTGAATGCCATCTATCAGACGACTGTAATGCGTTAAACGATTGTAGTGCTTTAAAAATCCCCACAACTATAATAGCTAACCCCATAGCAAAGATGTAGTGCATCTGATTAAGTACTGGGTAATATTGACCGTAGCCTAATATTGTGCCCACTATTATAGAACCCAATATAACATGTGCCCATTGACTATGGGTTAACCCCCTAGTGTTCCCATTCACAGCATTTCCATCAAGGAAGAGTCCATCATTCTTGCTATTTTGATGACTAAATTGTAATTTTGTCTTTAATCTTCTTAAATAGGCCATCACCAATCCCCTTCACCCCCTTGATGCCTTCAACAGATGTAAAGGGACCTTTTTGTGAACGATACTCTTCAATTCTCTTTGCCATAGCAGGCCCAATGCCGGGCAACTCATCTAGTTCTTTAGCAGTTGCGGTATTAATATTTATCTTATTACCACGTAATAACGCTTCAGGATTTCCGTGAAAGTTAAATACTACGTGGATATGATCTCCTCCAGTCACAGATTTAGCCATATTAATAGACTCTACATCTGCATACGGTAACAGTCCTCCTGCAAGTTTGATAACATCGCCTACTGTTGCTGAGCTTTCAAGCTCATATAAACCAGGTGATACTACGGCACCAGTAATATAAGCAATCGGTTTATTAGATATGTCTGCTACATTTGATATAGAAGAATTCCCATCTACTCCCCCTTCAACAAGGACAGAATCGCTTTCATCTGTTATAATAGGCCATAGGAAATAAATTCCTACTAAAACACATAGGATTAATATAATTATCATATACGGCTTCAATTTATATTTCATAGTGCACCTCCTACTGAAGGATTTCCCTATAAAATACTAAAATCCTATCATTGACTCTATTGGTCACATATGCAGGACTTTTATAATTGATGTCGAATAAAAGGAGTATTTATGAATCAAGAAATATTAAAAAAATACGCCCATACATTACTAAAGTGCGGCGTAAATTTACAACAAGATCAAACATTAGTTATTTCAGTTGATGTAGAAAATAAAGACTTTGCAGTAATCGTTACTGAAGAAGCCTATGAACTAGGCGCAAAAGAGGTAGTTCTTAACTGGAGATGCTCCCCTATCGCTCGTCAACGTTTATTACATGCTAACGAGTCTGTTTTAGAAAAGCCTGCTAACTGGATTCCTGAATTCTATAAACAATACATCGATGATAAGGCAGCGTTTTTATCTTTAATCAGTGCCAATCCTAAAGCATTAGAAGGTATCCCAACAGATCGTATTTCCTTACAGTCTCGCAATTTAAACAAAGCATTATCCTTCTATCACACAGCTATCATGAACTCTTCTGTTACATGGTGTGTTGCATCTGTACCGACCGTTCTATGGGCAAATTTACTTGGCTATGAAGGTACTGACGATGAGAAAATCGACCAATTGTGGGCAACATTATTAAAACTTTGTCGTATTGAAGGTATTGAACCGAAAGATACATATCGTCATCACATAGCAAAATTACGTCACCGCTGTGAAGCATTGAATAAATTAGACTTAAAATCGTTGCGTTACACTTGTGAAAACGGTACTGACCTTTTATTAGAATTACCAGAAGGCCATATCTGGCTAGGTGGTGAAGAATCCTCTAAAGATGGTACTATTTTCAATGCTAATATTCCTACTGAGGAAGTGTTCTCTGCCCCTCAATATAATGGTGTAAATGGCGTTGTGCACAGCACAAAACCATTGATTTACCATGGCAATACGATTTCTGATTTCTCCTTAACGTTCAAAGAAGGTAAAATCGTAGAATACACTGCAAAAGAAGGTTATGAAGTGCTAAAAGAATTAGTGGAAACTGATGAAGGCTCCCACTACCTTGGTGAAGTAGCATTAGTGGATCACTTCAGCCCAATTAGCCAATCTAACCAAATCTTCTACGAAACATTGTTTGATGAAAATGCGTCCTGCCATTTAGCCATTGGTGCATCTTATCCTACATGCCTCAAAGACAGCGATGGTTTATCTGAAGAAGAATTAAAAGAACGTGGCCTTAACCACTCCTTAACACATGTAGACTTTATGATTGGTCATGAACACATGAATATTAAGGGATATACTCGTGATGGTCAAGCTGTTGATATTATGATTGACGGTCGTTTACAAGTATAATTTAGGTATATAATCTGAAATAGTAAAAACATAGCAAAAGCTCTTATCTAATATTAATAGATAAGAGCTTTTCTTGTAATATTATTGTTTTATACTTTATCATACGGTAATATGTAAAGTCCGTCCTGTCGGTTTATATTCAATAATTTCTACACCTGCTGTTTTTAGCATCCGTTTAGATGCCTTAACCTCTTTTGTATCTTTGTAAAGATCATCTCGGTAGATAACAGCTTTAATGCCACTTTGAATGATGGCTTTTGCACATTCATTACAAGGGAATAGTGTTACATATATTTTAGAACCTTCTAAAGAGCCGCCCCGATAATTAAGTATGGCATTGAGTTCGCTATGTACAGTATAAAAGTATTTATTATCATCTGCTGTATCCCGTTCCCACGTGAAATCATCATCACTACAATTTAAAGGCATACCATTGTAACCAATAGATAAAATTTTATTGTCATTGCTTACGATGCAGGCACCTACTTGTGTATTAGGATCTTTAGAACGTTGTGCTGCCAAAATGGCAACGCCCATGAAGTATTCATCCCAAGTAATATAATCGCTACGTTTTGCCATAATTACCTCACTTAAAAATAAGCCCCCTTCTACCTATGTAGTTGGGGGCTTACAGTATTAAACAAATAGAATATCATTATTTAACAACGATATTAACAAGTTTACCTGGTACGTAAATAACTTTTACAATATTTTTACCTTCTGTAAACTCTTGAACACGGCTAGATTCTTTAGCCATTGTTTCTAATTCTTCTTTCGTAATATTTACGGAAACAGTAAGTTTATCACGAACTTTACCATTTACTTGTAATACTACTTCTACTTCATCTACTACAAGGGCAGATTCTTCGTATACAGGCCAGTTTTCAGTGTGGATGGATGTAGTTTCACCCAATTCATGCCACAACTCTTCTGTCATATGAGGAACAAATGGTGCTAAAAGAAGTAATAAGGAATGAGTCAATTCATTAGCCAAAGCGCTATTGATTGTTTCAGCTTTATCCTTATGAGCGTACATAGCATTTACAAGTTCCATGATGGCAGAAATGGCAGTATTGAAGTTGAAGTTGTTATCGAGGTCTTCTGTTACCTTTTTGATAACGCGGTGCAATTCACGACGCAAAGCGAATTCGTCTTTTGTAAGTTCACCAGTTACATTTTTCTTAGCTTCTTCGTTGTATGCATCAACGATACGCCATACACGGCCTAAGAAACGGTAAGAACCTTCAACACCTTGGTCAGACCAATCGAGGTCACGATCTACAGGAGCCGCAAAGAGAATAAATAAACGGGCAGTGTCTGCGCCATAAGTATTGATAATTTCTTCAGGAGAAACTACATTACCTTTGGATTTAGACATCTTGCTGCCTTCTTTAAGAACCATACCTTGAGTTAACAAACCACGGAATGGTTCATTAGCTTCGATAAGGCCTAAATCATGAATAACTTTCACAAAGAATCGAGAGTATAACAAGTGCAAGATCGCATGTTCAATACCACCGATATATTGGTCAACGTTCATCCAGTAATTAGCAATTTTTTTATCGAATGGAGCTTGGTCATTTTTAGCATCTGTATAGCGCAAGAAGTACCAAGAGGAATCGATAAATGTGTCCATTGTATCTGTTTCACGACGTGCAGGGCCACCACATTTAGGACATGTAGTATTTAAGAAGCTTTCAGATGTAGCCAATGGAGATACGGCACCAGATTCAAATTTAACATCCTCTGGCAAGCGTACTGGCAACTCTTCTTCAGGAACGAGTTGTTCACCGCATTTTTCACAATATACTACAGGAATTGGCACACCCCAGTAACGTTGACGAGAAATCAACCAGTCACGAAGGCGGAAGTTTACTTTACCTTCACCAATACCGCGTTCATTAAGAGCAGCTGTAATATTTTTACGAGCATCTTCAGATGTTTGGCCGTTATAATCGCCAGAGTTAACTAGAATGCCATCTTCATGGTACCATTCTTGCCATTTTTCAAGGCTATATTCTTCGCCTTCCCGAGCTACAACCTGTTTAATTGGCAAATCGTATTTATGAGCAAATTCCCAGTCACGTTCATCATGTGCAGGGGAACCCATTACAGCACCTGTACCGTAGTCTACTAATACGTAGTTTGCAATCCAAACTGGAACTTGTTCGCCAGACATAGGGTTTACTGCATAGGAACCAGTGAACATACCTTCTTTAGGTGCATCTGTAGATGTACGGTCAATATCGCTCATATTGCGCATACGCGTAATAAAGGCTTCTAGTTCAGCTTTATTAGGAGCATTTTCAATAAGGCGTTCTACATATGGATGTTCAGGAGCCAATACAACATAGCTTACGCCATAAATAGTATCAACACGTGTAGTATACACAGAGACACGTTCGTTAATGGATGGTACTTCAAAGGAGAATTCTGTACCTTCAGAGCGGCCAATCCAGTTCTTTTGCATCAATTTAACGCGTTGAGGCCAGTGGTCAAGAGTGTCCAAATCTGTTAATAAACGATCAGCATATTCTGTAATGCGCAAGAACCATTGAGATAAGTCTTTTTTCTCAACTGGATTATCACAGCGCCAGCAAGCACCGTCGATAACTTGTTCGTTCGCCAATACAGTATGGCACGTTTCGCACCAGTTTACTTTAGCTTCTTTTTTGTATGCTAAGCCTTTTTTGTAGAACTGTTGGAAGAACCATTGTGTCCATTTATAGTAATCTTCTTTACATGTTGCAACTTCACGGTCCCAGTCATAGGACAAGCCAAGTGCTTTTTGTTGCAATTTCATGTTCTCGATATTATCAAGAGTCCATGTTTTAGGTGCAATACCATGTTTAATAGCCGCATTTTCAGCAGGCATACCAAAGGAGTCCCATCCCATTGGATGCAACACATTAAAGCCCTTCATTTTTTTGAAACGAGCTACTACGTCACCGATGGAATAGTTACGCACGTGACCCATGTGTAAGTTACCAGATGGGTACGGGAACATTTCTAATACATAGTATTTCTCTTTAGATTCATCATATTCTGTTTTAAATGTATGGTTATCTTCCCAATACTGTTGCCACTTTTTCTCAATATCTTGGGCTACATATTTTTCATTCATGTAGGGGCCTCCTCATATAGTCAACCTCATTAGTTGCCGTTTTATAATCAATATTCTTATTTTACTACTTACTATGAAAGCAGTCAAACTCTAGCGTTTTACTACTTGTACAGAATTTGTGATACGCTTTTTCTCTGCCTTAGCTTCCTCAGCTTGACGTTTTTTCTCCGCTTTAGCTTGCTGCGCTTCTTCCTTAGCTTTGCGTTTAGCTAATTCTTTTTCTTCTTTAGCCTTGCGTTTAGCTTCAGCCTTCGCGGCTTTTGCCTTTTCTTTTTCTTCTAAGCGCAATTTGTATTGTTCTAACTTAGTTAATGGTTTTGTTTCTTCTACTACAGGTTCAGAAACAACCGCTGTAGGAGATTTAGGAATACCACGACCTAAGTCTTTACCTTGAATCATAGCGATAGTACTTTCATCTTCAAAGCCTTTACGCCATGCAGCAAAACCACCGAGCTGTAATTCTTTTACGAGATCTAGTTTCAAACCTAAAGACGTATTATCTTCAAACCAGATACGGTCAGAACCAGAACCAGTTGGGATGGATAAATAATATAGTTTTAATCGATCATCCCAAGTCATTTTATCTTTGTAATTTGCAAAATAGCTACCTGTGTTTTTCATAGCCAAAGTTTCGCCTTTTGCATAACCATTTGTATCATGCCATAAACGCATATAGAATGGTACACCAAGCACCAATTTTTGAGATGGGACTTCAGAAAGCATTTTTTCTGTATGGTTGCGAACCCATGGATAACTTGCTACAGGACCTGCTGTTGTACTTTTAGCCCATGTTTCGTCATAGGCCATGAGAACTACATAGTCTACGGAATTAGCAAAGGCACTGCGGTTATATACTAAGGACCATTCTGGGCTATCAGAATAACCAGTTACATCAATGGATGTTTTAATATTGTATTGATGTAAATGATTCGATAAATATGCTACAAATGCTGTTAAACGATCGCGGTCGGCATAATCAATATTTTCAAAGTCAAAGTTATACCCATCAAATCCGTAAATATAGGCATATTGCACAAGATTATGAGCATATTTTTTCCATACAGATTGATCTGCTAAGATGCCACTAGTAAAACCAGGATCAAATCGATTCGTAATCAAAGGCCATACGTGGTAACCTTTACTTTTATAATCGTTAACATAATCAATACTTACATTAGGACTTGCTTCGAGGCCAAGGCTATGCAATTTGAACCAGCTTGGAGAAATGATATTATCACCACTAGTATTCAGTTTTGCTTGATATGGAGTTCCCTGTGTTGGCCATGGGTCAAAGGCCCAGGACAATGGCGTTTGCATTGTATAAGGAGCTTTTACCGTAGAGGCTTGCGGTGCAGGACCTAATGTTAATTGACCATTGACCTTTGTATAGCTCACACCGAGCATAGCTGGATCAGACTCAATATCGACATAGGTCATGCCATTTTTACTAGTAGTTGGCAATTTTACAGGTTCACCAACGGCAGCAGGATTTAAAGCAATAGTATTTCCTTGTAACTCTGTTTGAGGTACATACACCGTATAGGATGTTTTATATTGATTTGCCTCGTAATGACGCGTTGTGTTTGCTAAGAATTGGTCAATGGGAACCAATACCTCAGCTTGTGCTGCAGTACTGGATAATGCAGACATTACTAAAGCTGTTAAGGATTTTAAAATAGTAGATTTACGAATCATGAACTCTCCTAACTCTAGCCCCATAAGGGGATATAATTTCAATCTCTATATTATATCATATAATATAGAATTCATCTCAGTTGTTGCATGAAGGGTACATGTAATTTATAATTTACCTTATACCTTATACCTTATACAATACAAGTTATTACAAAAGGAGTTTTATATGCATCAATATCTATTTTTTATAGGTGACTTTCCTATCAGGGCTTATGGTGCCATGTTAGCCTTAGCTATCATCTGTGGAGCCTCGGTTGCCTATGTTTTATTAAAAAAAGATGGTCGTGGTTGGCATGAACATATCATCGACTTTTCCATTACTGTTGCCGTAGCGGGTCTCATCGGTGCTAGATTATGGGATGTATTCTTCTTTGATTGGCAGTACTATGGCAATCATTTACTAGAAATCCCCTTTGTATGGCAAGGTGGCATGGCCATTCAAGGCGGTGTCGTTCTTGGCACCATTGCAGGCTATTGGTACTTACGTAAAAATAATATCGACTTTTGGGCCTTTGCCGATTTATTCGCACCAGCATTGATTTTGGCACAATCTGTAGGCCGTATGGCAAATCTCTTAAATGGCGATGCCTTTGGTCATCCTACGGGCGGTAATTTTGGTATTCTCTATCCTGAAAGCACGTTGGCTCATCGCACCTACGGCAATCAACCATTATGGCCAGCCGAAATCTGGGAAGGTCAAATCGACATTCTTATCTTTGTAGCCCTCCTATTATTTAGCTCTTTTAAACATGCTAAAGGTCAAGTATTCGTGCTTTATGCGATTCTCTATTCTACAGCTAGATTCTTCCTTGAATTTTTGCGCGGCGATTATGTAAATCTCACATTAGGTTTAAAATCTGCTCAAATGACTAGCCTTATAGCAATCATTGTGGGTATCTGTGTATTTATCTATCTAGGCTATCTAGAAAAGAAAAATCAAGCTGTTGTAGTAGCTACAGAACAAACAGTTAAAACTAAAAAACGTAAATAAAACAGTAAATAACAAAAAAAGTCCTTCATTCATAGGTATGTGAATGAAGGATTTTTATATGTAAGCTATGATTTACGATTTTATGTAAGCTATGATTTACGATTTTCCTAGCATGCTAGATTAATACATAAAAACCTTATCTTATAAATCTTACAGATTTTCTTTAGCTTTTAATGCATCCAGTTCTTCTAATGCTCGATTAGCAATGAGTGCATTTTTCTCTTTTTTCTTACGTATTTTTTGAGGCCATGGATCCATGATGCCAAAGTTGACATTCATCGGTTGGAAGTTAGACCCTTCGTAGTTAGAAATATAGTGGCTGAGAGAGCCGATTGCTGTAGTTTTAGGGAAGTCTATAAATGGACGTTCTTCCAAATAACGATCTGCTTGTAAACCTACCATAAGACCACTAGCAGCAGATTCTAAATAACCTTCTACGCCTGTCATTTGACCAGCGAAGAATAAACGTGGTTCCTTTTTAAGTTGGAACGCATGATTCAATAACTCAGGAGAGTTAATATACGTATTGCGGTGCATAACGCCATAACGAACGAATTCAGCATTTTCTAGACCTGGAATCATACCAAACACACGCTTTTGTTCGCCCCATTTTAAATGAGTTTGGAAGCCTACCAAGTTAAACATGGTGCCTTCTTTATTCTCCTTACGCAATTGTACTACTGCATAAGATTCCTCATTAGTCCGTTTATCTACTAATCCAACTGGTTTAAGTGGACCATAACGCAAGGTGTCTTCCCCACGGCTCGCCATGATTTCTACAGGCATGCACCCTTCAAAGTAGATTTCCTTTTCAAAATCCTTTGGTTGCACAGCTTCAGCCGTAGTAAGCTCATGCCAGAATGCTTTATATTCCTCTTCTGTCATAGGACAGTTAAGGTAATCTGCATCGCCCTTGTCGTAACGAGAGGCGGCAAATACTTTGTCGTAATTCAAAGATTCTGCCGTAACAATAGGAGCAGCTGCGTCGTAGAAATAAAAACCAGTTTCCCCTGTTAATGCTTTTATTTTATCACCTAATGCTTCAGACGTAAGTGGACCGGAAGCAAAGATAACAATGCCTTCAGCAGGAATCTCCGTCACCTCTTCGTGGTGAACTGTAATATTAGGATGGCCCTTTACTTTTTTCGTCACCATTTCACTAAATAAATGACGATCAACGGCTAAGGCACCACCGGCAGGTACAGCAGTTGCATCGGCACATTCCATAATAAGAGAACCTAAACGACGCATTTCTTCTTTTAAAAGACCTACTGCATTTTCAATATTGCCAGCCCGCAAGGAGTTACTACATACGAGCTCTGCAAATTGATCTGTTTGGTGCGCTGGAGAACTCTTTACAGGGCGCATTTCATATAAGTCTACATGAATGCCTCGATTAGCGAGTTGCCAAGCCGCTTCAGAACCTGCTAGGCCTGCACCAATAACAATAACATTTTTATTATTCAACAGTTGTTTCCTCTTTTTTAGCTTTGCTAGACTTTTTAGATTCTTTAGATTTTTCAGATTTTTCAGATTCTTTAGATTCTTTTACAGTTTCTTCACTAGCTTCGCTTTTTTTCTTTCTTGTTTTCTTTGGTGGTCTAGTTGGACATGTTTCATTGGAACAGAACTTTTTAGTTGTACCATTTTTATATGTCTTTTCAACCATAATAGAACCACATGTTTCACAGAAATCATGAGTTGGTTTATCCCATAATGTAAAGTCACATTGTGGATATCGATTACAGCCGTAGAATAGACGACCACGGCGAGACTTACGCTCTACGATTTCCCCTTCCTTACATTTAGGGCAAGTTACACCTGTACCTACTGTAATAGGTTTAGTATTTTTACATTCTGGGAAATTAGAACATGCTAGGAACTTACCATAGCGACCAAATTTATATACCATTGGGCTATTGCAAATTTCACAAGTTTCATCACTTTCCATAGATGCAATTTCAATGCGATCCACATCGCTCGCATCTTCTAGCTCTTTAGCGAATACTTCATAGAAATCAGACAATACCTTTAGATATGTATCCTTACCGGATGCAATAGCGTCAAGCTCTTCTTCAAGATCTCGTGTAAAGCCAGTATTGATGATTTTTTCAAAGTACGCTATCAAGAAGTCTACCACTACAAAGCCTAACTCTGTAGGAACAAATTGTTTATTTGTATTTTCTACATAGTTACGGCTAACGATAGTATCTAAAATTGGCGCATACGTACTAGGACGACCAATACCGAGTTCTTCAAGCGTTTTAATAAGGCTTGCCTCAGAGTAACGAGGAGGTGGTTGCGTGAAATGTTGTTCAGGCAATACCTCTACCGTATGGGCTGCATCATTCTTTTTAAGAGCTGGCAATTGAGGAGCATCTTCTTTTTTCGCATCTTCATAAACAGCGCTAAAGCCAGGGAAGATAACGCGAGAGCCTGTCGCTTTAAATGTGTAATCATCATGAACAGTCAATTCAATGGTTGTAGATTCGTTTTGTTGTGGTGCCATTTGGCTCGCCATAAAACGATTCCAAATCAATGTATATAATTTAAGCTCATCACGACTCAAGAAGGGCTCTACCATTTTAGGTGTTAACTCTAAAGATGTAGGGCGAATCGCTTCGTGCGCATCTTGAGCAGAACCTTTTGCACCATACATATTAGGTTTAGAAGGATAATAATCTTCACCATAGTTATGAATAATATAATCCTTAGCCATGACCTGCATCTCTTTAGAGATACGCGTAGAGTCTGTACGCATGTACGTAATCAAACCTACGTGACCATAGGAGCCGATTTCTAAACCTTCATACAAATGTTGAGCAATCATCATGGTACGCTTTGCACCAAAGTTCAATTTACGTACACCATCCTGTTGCAACGTAGACGTCGTAAATGGAGGTGCCGCTTTACGAGAACGTTTGCGCTTTTCAATATTTGTCACTACTGCATCGGCTCCGCCAATAGCATCTACTACGGCTTGCGCTTCACTTTCAGTAGTAATATCGATTTTCTCACCTTTAATATGAGTCAATTCTGCTGTGAAAGCCTCTTTTCTAGGCGTTTCGAAATTGCCTTCAATAGTCCAATATTCTTGTGGCACGAAAGCTTGAATTTCTCGCTCTCTTTCACAGATAAGTCGAACTGCAACGGATTGCACACGACCGGCACTAAGGCCTTTACAAACCTTTTTCCATAATAAAGGGCTCAATTTATAGCCTACGATACGGTCTAATACACGGCGTGCTTGTTGGGCATCAACCATATTCATATCGATAGTACGTGGAGATTCTAAGGCCTCTGCTACCGCATTTTTAGTAATCTCATTGAACGTAATACGACATGTAGACGTTGGATCTACATTTAAAATGTACGCTAAATGCCAAGAAATAGCTTCCCCTTCACGGTCAGGGTCAGTTGCGAGCAATACGGCGCTGCTTTCATCGGCGTAGGAAACAAGTTCATCAATAACCTTTTTACGAGTTACCAAATTGCTATAACGGGGCGTAAAATCATGTTCGATATCGATGCCCATTTGAGACTTTGGCAAATCTCGTAAGTGGCCCATACTCGCCTTTACAACATAGTTAGGGCCTAAGAATTTTTCAATTGTTTTAGATTTAGCAGGAGACTCTACGATAACCAATACTTTACCATCAGGATTATAAATGCGTGGTTCCCGTTGCTCTGGTGGCACGGACGTTTGTAATACAGATTTATCCCGTACAATCCCCATGGGAGTAAGGGCTTCTTTAGCAACCTTACGTTTTATCGTAGTACTCTCTTTCTTAGTACTTTTCTTTTTAGTATCTTTACTAGTACTAGCTACTTTTGGCTCGCCAATAACGATTGATCGTTTAATGGACAAGTATATCACTCCTAGTCATATTAATATAGCCTCTCGGCGGTTGATGTTCTATAGCCCCTTCCATTTCTAACTCTAGTAATAAGGGCTGCAATTGTTGTAATGGAATAGAGGTCGCTTTCAAAATATCACTAACCGTGATACAACGATCATGAGGTATTTCGCTCAAGATTAGACTCCTATCCACATTAAAGCTTAACATAGAGAGCCCTTGTGTATCAACACCCTGACCATGATTCACCATTTCATTACTATCTTTTACACCCATTGTATCTCTTTTATTTGGTGGTGAAAGTTTTTCTTTAGTACTATACATATCTCGTAAGGTTAAATGATATTCCTTAACGATGTCCTCATAACCAGTTAATACAAAGGCTCCATTACGCATGAGGAATTTATTGCCATCTGCCGTATGGTCTAATAAATTACAAGGCACTACAAATACATCTCGACCTTCGCTAACAGCCATATCCGCTGTAATCAATGAACCACTACTTCCTTTTGCCTCTACTACGATTACACCTCTACTAAGGCCACTAATGATACGATTTCGAGCGGGGAAATGTTTAGCAGATGGTGGCGTACCAGGTGGGTACTCAGATACAAGCAAACCATTATTTTGTAAGATTCGGTCAAATAATTTTGTATTTTCTCGTGGATATACTATGTCTAAGCCACAACCCATGACCACAATACCATACCCTAGGCTAGCTAATAGTCCTTCATGACCATGTGTATCAATACCTTGTGCTCCTCCACTGACGATAATAGTGCTGTATTTACCGAGCTCTTTACCAAGCATTCTCGCCACATTCCGTCCGTATAATGAACATCGCCGTGCCCCTACAAGGGCAATTCGATTTAGCCGTTTATCTAAGAGTGCTCTATTACCTCGCATAAACAGTATAGCCGGTGGATTATAAATATGGTTCAAAATAGATGGAAAATCTTTATCTAAAAAGGTAGTAACATCCATCTTATATTCGTCTATTTTATGAATTATATAATCTAACTTTTCATCCTTAGCCGATGATGCTATAGCACGTTTATCAGTGTTAGAAATATGTGTATAAGGCTTTAAATTTTCAACCCTCTTAACGGCATCCCAAGCATCATAGGGCGACCCAAAATCCTCTATGAAACGCCGTACATGTGTGGCTCCCACATTATATAAACTTTGCAAGCCTGCAATATAAATGTTGTCGTCATATCTTGTCATAATATCACCTATTTACCTGTTCTAAATAGCATTGCTTCAGAAATATGATGTGGTTCCACTTGTGGGTTGCCCTCAAGGTCTGCTATGGTACGACCAACCTTTAATATGCGATCAAAAGCACGTCCACTTAAATGGAAATGGTCAAATATGTTACCGAGTACACTCCAAGCCTTATCGGTAATATGGCAAAGCTCACCTATAGCCTTATGCGGTACGGCTCCATTAGAGCTAAACTCTAGGCCTTCATACCGTTTCTGTTGCATAGAGGTCGCCATAACAACTTGTTCTCTCATACTTTCACTCGTCATCGTTGAAGACGAAGTATCTAATAATTGCTCTAATGTGGGCCTTTCAACAGGTATGTGCAAATCGATACGATCCATAATAGGTCCAGATAATCGTTGCTGATAATTTTTAACCATTGTTTCCGTACATACACACTCTTTATGAGGATCATGATAATATCCACAAGGGCATGGATTAGCCGCTAAGATACAAATAAAATCAGCAGGATATATGTAATTTCCCTGAGATCGATTGATAGTAATTGTGCGAGACTCTAAGGGCTGCCTTAGGGCATCAATAACTTGGCGCTGAAACTCTGGTGCTTCATCCATAAACAAAACACCGCCGTGAGCAAGTGTGACTTCCCCAGGGCGTCCTTGTATACCTCCGCCCACCATACTCGCTAAAGTTGCCGTATGATGTGGATGCCTAAAAGGCCTAGTTTTAACGAGTCCCTTATCACCGAGTAAACCGATCACATCTTGGATGCGACTGACCTCAACCATTTCATTCCAAGTCATGGGTGGCAATATGGTCGGTAAACGTTCAGCCATCATCGTTTTACCACCACCGGGCGGACCTATCATAATACAATGATGATGTCCTGCAGCGCTGATGAGCATGGCCCGTTTACCAAGCTCTTGACCTTGTACATCGCCAAAATCTACATCATACGTAGTATTACGGTTTTTATTATCCATCGTATCTGTTAATATCTCATCTTGATTTTTCCCTATTTTTACCTTTTTGAAAGTTGAAATAGATTTAGATTTAACCTGGTCTTCTAAGACGGTAATAATATTTTGTAATGAAGACTCGCCATATATAGTAAGATTTGGAATAGCTTTCAAATTATTTCCATTTTCTACGCTTGTATATATTGTAGAGTAATTAGCTTCTAACCCTGCTAATGACATCGCCAAGGTTCCAAAGGTCGGTAGCAGTGAACCATCTAAGGCTAGCTCACCCATAAATAGACATCTATTCAATAAAGCTGAAATATTAGCTTTACGCCCCTTTATCTGCCCCGATGCAATGAGAACCCCTAAAGCAATCGCTAAATCGAGTCCTGCGCTACTTTTACGAATTGTAGCAGGTGCTAAATTGACTACGATACGCCTCATAGGAAATTCGTAGCCACTATTTTTGATAGCCGCCCTCACACGTTCCCGAGCTTCCTTTACGGACTGATTAGGCAGTCCTACGATATCAAATACAGGTAAACCTTGGGATATATCAACCTCTACCGTAATAATGCATCCGTCTATGCCATGTAAGGTGGCTCCATATAGTTTTGCATACATAGGTAACCTCTCTAAAAGCACTGCGGCAAATAATGAATAGAACTTTGAAAGTCTTCATGCAAGTACACTTCGATTACATCAAAAGATAACTCTTTCCAGCGTCGTCTTTTCTGATGTAGATCATACAAAAATAACATGGCTGCCCGTTTAATATGCTTTTGCTTCTTCTTTGTTACCGCCTCTCGAGCTAATCCATGCTGCATTCCTCGACGGGCTTTAATTTCAATAAAGTGATATACTAAATCACGTTTAGCAATAATATCGATTTCACCTAATCTAGTTCGATAATTTGTATCTACGACAGTAAGGCCTATTTTTTCAATATATTTAATGGCCACCCGTTCACCCCATTTTCCAAGTTCCTTGGAATCGAGTTCATTGAATGCTTTACCCGTACTAATCGTTTTCATATATACCTCCTATATACGTGTAGTAACTACAATAACTTATAGAATTGTTATCACTCAATCTACATCTAAACTTTCAACAGGTAACACTTACTTGTAGCGTAGAGTATGGAGACTATAAAAGTAAATACAAAAGAGGTTCCTAATAGTCACATCGGTGACCAATAGGAACCTCTTTACGGTTATGAACTATATGCAATTTATAATGATACAACTAATACAATTAATACAAATATTAAACTTAACTTAATAGTCGAATCATAGAATAAATTTATTACGAATTACTCTGGCTTAACCCAGCGAACGATAGATTTAATAGGTTCAAAGCTCTTGCGATGTAGTGGTGTTACACCTTGTTGTTCAACAGCTTCTTTATGTAACTCCGTATAATAGCCTTTATGAATACCAAATCCATAGCCAGGGTATTCATCATCAAGGCTCTTCATATATCGATCCCGCGTAACCTTTGCAATGATGGATGCAGCCGCAATATTAGCGCTTTTACTATCCCCTTTAATAATGGATTCCACAGGAATCGTCAAATCAGGCAATTTCATAGCATCAGCTACTACGGCTTCAGCGGGTACGCTGAGCGTGCGAATCGCCTCATACATAGCTTGACGTGTTGCTTCATAAATATTGAGCTCATCAATCTTTTCTGGGCCGTAAGAAATACAGCTAACTGCTACCGCTTCTTTCATGATGATATCGTAGAGGGCTTCACGCTTTTCTTCAGTTAGCTTTTTAGAGTCATTTAAACCAGGAATTAATGTCATAGGCGGCAATATAACGGCAGCTACCGTTACAGGTCCTGCAATAGGTCCACGACCTACCTCATCGACGCCAGCTACATGATACATACCTTGATCGTAGAATATACCTTCATAGTCATACATGCTCATGAGGCGTTGTTGTTCTTTTAGCTCTTTTTCTTGGCGCTTAATGTAAGAAGCGGCCAATTTTTGTACAGAAGTACGAGTATCCTCTTGAGCTAAAGGCAAAATCTCTAAGGCTTGTTCAGTTTCAAAAAGAGCTTTTATATCTGCTACTTTTAATTTACTAAATGTATCCTTATCCATTTTGTGTATCCTCACCATTTTCAGGATAGTATGGTTCTTCATCAACTTTATCGAGAGTAATTGTACCTAGTTTAGTATTGCGGTAGTCTTGCAAGATAATGCGACGTGCTTTATCGAAATCTACTATGCCACCGCTAACGAGACAGCCGCGACGACGACCGATACTTTCAAGAATCGTATCCACATCTGTCATCTCTTCTTCTTTTAATTTATAACGTTCTACCAAAATATTTGGTGTATTCGTCAATAAGTGATTAATTAGCTGTTTAATGACATGCTCTAAATCATACACATCATCAGAAACAGCACCCGTCATAGCAAGGCGAGCCGCTGCGCGTTGATCCTCTAATTTAGGCCATAATACGCCTGGTGTATCGAGCAATTCAAGGTTTTTACCGATCTTAACCCATTGTTGACCACGTGTATGACCAGCTTTGTTAGCTGTACGCGTAGCTGCAGAGCCAGCTAAGGAGTTAATCAACGTAGATTTACCTACATTAGGAATCCCTAAGATGATGGTACGTACAGAACGACTACGAATGCCTTTTGCAACCCAACGGTCAATAATAGGCTTGCTCAAACGCTCTACCGTAGATATTAACTTCTTATTACCCTTACCAGATTTAGAATCGATAGCCAATACTGTGATACCTTGCTTAGTAAAGAACTCAGTCCATTCCTTTGTAGCTTTAGGATCTGCTAAATCTACTTTATTTAACAATACAATATGAGGTTTCTGACCAACCAGTTCAGTGATTACAGGATTCGCACTAGAACGAGGAATACGCGCATCTAATAACTCGATAACTACGTCTACCTTTTTGATATACTCCGTTATCATACGTGTGGCTTTCGCCATATGCCCAGGGAACCAATGTACGATAGGTGAATCTGCCATAGTATTTCCTTTCTACATCTAAATTTTAGCAAAAATAAAAGGCTGCCAACGGCAGCCTTTTATGAACATTAGCGTT
>ERZ772979.273-NODE-273-length-40220-cov-3.646707_pt1 | contig 40220 bp, 35 predicted proteins | sample MGYA00511130_ERZ772979 | MGnify/ENA primary metagenome ERZ772979 (study PRJEB29015, sample SAMEA2738103) | human oral metagenome | biome: human oral; feature: human-associated habitat; material: saliva | place: China | collected 2186 ...
TCGCGCACCCGGATCCGGATGCGCCCGGGCACGGACAGCGGGGCGCTTGCGGCCTCGCGGCGGGGGCGGGGAGGCCGAGACCCGTCCACCGGTCGGGTCCGCCGCCCGCAGCCGCGCGCCTACGCGCCCTCGTCGGGGGCGGTCTCGATCGTGGTGCCCCCGAAAGTGAGGGTTCCGCCCATCCGCGTGCAGACGATGGGGTCGGCCGACGCGATGAACGTCCCCAGGCCGTTCAAGTCCGCGACCGGCCGCCGGAAGTAGCGGTGGACCAACTCGATCGGGACGAGCCCGATCATCCCGGAATCAACGCCGAAGAGGTGCTCCCCGTCGGAGGAGAGGTAACCGCCGTCGCCGTAGGCGGTTTGGAAGCCGAGCATGGGGACCCCGTCGACGTCAGCCACCATCGCGCCGTTCGCCGCGGGCGTTCCAGCCTCCTCGGCCTCGGCCAGCCACTCGTCCCACACCCCGTCCTCGTCGATCGCGTAGCAGGGGTCCCCGAGGAAGTACATGCCCGCGGGCATCGTCACCTCCGCCCCGTAGCGGATCGGCAGGGCCGCGGCTTTGATCTCGGCAGTCATGGGGTGTCCTATCCTCGTTCCGATTCGGTTGCGACCAAGTGAACCACAGCCCGTGCGCGTCTCCGGTCGAGGGCCTCCACGAGCATGTCGGCGCGCCCCGCGCGGGTGCCGGCGCCCGGTTTGGTCCGCCTGTCCCCCCAGGGCGCCCGGGCCACACCACGCCTCCGTAGCCCAATGGATAGAGCAAGGGTCCTCTAACCCGAGGTTGCAGGTTCGAGTCCTGTCGGGGGCGCTTTTCCACACAGAATATACGCGGCATGCTTCTCTTTCGCTTTAGCATGCTTTTCTTCCGGAAAACAGCCTAGAGTTTGCCTTTATTCTGTAGTTTCACCGGAATTTTTCCTAAAAATCTCACCGAGATAGGAATTTAGGCCTAGAATCTGGCTAAGATCACCCACTCGCACTGTTGCAGGAGTAGCCATGTTCTCTTTGGTGAGCACAAGCTTTACGCCGTCAACGACGGCTATCGGTGCAAATATATTTTTAACGGCACTTGCGGGAATTCTCCCGCTCCTGCTGTTCTTCGTTCTTCTGGGCGCTTTTAAAGTCAAGACGCACTGGTGCGCATTGATTTCGCTCGTTGCTGCACTACTCATTGCCGTCTTTGGCTACAAGATGCCACTGAGCATGAGCCTTTTGGCAGCAGGCCAAGGCATTGTCTTCGCATTAATCCCCATCATCTACATCATCATCGCTGCAGTGTGGCTTTATAACCTCACCGAGGTTTCAGGCCGCAGTAAGGATATGCGAGCTGTCTTCAACACAATCGGCAAGGGCGACATTCGAGTCCAAGCACTGATCATTGCTTTCTCTTTCTGTGGTCTACTCGAGGGCCTCGCAGGTTTCGGTGCGCCCGTGGCAATCGTTGCCGCGATGCTTGTCTCACTTGGCCTTCCCCCGGTAAAGGCTGCTGTTGTGACTATCGTTGGCAACGCGATCAATGTTGGTTTTGGCGCAATGGCAATCCCAACAACGACTGCTGGCCGTTTGGGCGGCCAAAACCCCCTTGTGGTTGCAGCCAATATGGGTCACCTTTCTTGGATTTTCGCCTGCTTCATTCCTCTCCTCCTCTTGTGGATCCTTGATGGGGGCCGAGGCGTTGCCCAGCTGTGGCCGATCGCTCTGATTTCCGGCGTTGCGACCGCTGCCGGACATTTCTTCACCTCAGAGTTCTCCTATGAGCTGACCGCTGTCCTTGCTTCACTTCTGGGATTGGCCGCTTCTTACATCTTCCTCTTGGTGTGGACCCCGAAGACGCCCGATGACTACCGTTCTGAGAGCACTCAAGAGGATCGCCCCAATGCCTCGCGAATCACCTTGGCACTTCTCCCCTATGTTTTGGTTGTTGTCGTCATTGCTATCACCAAGTTGTGGAAGATCGGCGTCGATATTGATGCCATCTTCAAGTCGACAGACATCAAGATCCCAGTCCCTGGATTACACGGAGAATTGGTAGATTCTGCAGGCAAGGCAGTTTCTTCGACGATCTACACCTTCCAGTTCCTTTCCAACCCTGGAACGTGGATCTTCGTCACTGCTCTCATTGTTGCTTTCGTTTACGGTCGCACCAGTTCGGGCGGTCGCTACCCCATGACCTTCACAAAGGGAATTGCAACTCTCTTCAAGACAATTTCCACCTTGAAGATTTCTATCCTGACGATCTGCTTGGTCATGGGCTTGGCCTACGTCATGAACCTCTCTGGACAAACTGGGGCGATTGGTACCGCTCTTGCAACAACCGGCGTGTTCTTCGCCTTCCTCTCCCCCATCCTTGGTTGGTTGGGAACAGCTGTCGCAGGATCTGCAACCAGCGCGGGCGCGCTTTTCGCCAATCTTCAGTCCACAGCAGCGCAGATCGCCGGACTCGACCCATCGACTTTGCTTGCAGGCAACACGATTGGTGGCGGTATCGGCAAGATTGTGTCGCCGCAAAATCTCACCATTGCAGCGACCGCAATCAACGAACCCGGAAGCGAAGCAGAGATTCTCAAGAAGGCGGCTCCCTATTCAATCGGATTGCTGCTCATCTTGTGCGTCTTGATCTTCCTCGCCTCGCAAGGATATTTGGGTTCCTATATGCCCGTTGCTTAAGATCGTTGGGCTCGCAGTCTCGTGGCTGCGAGCCCAACGTCTGCTTCAAAAGGAGTGTCTTATGTCGAAGCCATTGCGATCCTTGGCACTTCTTTGTACAGCGATCACGCTTCTGACGGGATGCATTCCCTTCGGTTCAAACGCAGCACGCTCACGCTTACCCCAGGACCCACGCTTTGCCGAGTTCACTTACGAAACTGACGGCGAAATCAAGGTCCAAGAACGCACCGATTCCTTCAATGAACGGATGCCCGGGCTTGGTGCAACTCAGGGACACGTCGTGGCAGCCAACTTCCCAGAAGGATGGCTCTTACCCTCACCCGACCATCACTTATGGGTAACAGGCGTCGCAAGTGTTCCTTCTGAGACAATCCAGATGCTTGCCAATGGAAGCGACGGAAATAACGCACTTCTTCCCGGTATCTATCCAGGCCTCTACGAGTACGTCCCCCAAAACTGCCACTTTTTCACTGTTCCCTCCGATCATGCGAACACGGTGCTCCAAACTGATAAGAACAACATTTACTCGAACTGGGGGTCATTCGATATCACAAGCTTCGCGGCGTCCTCAGACTGTAACCTCATCATCGTCACTGGCGAGGGAATCAAGGGCTAAGAAAACGCGTTTCCCCCCTGCTGAGCACCCTCGCGAAGTAATCGAGAAGCCGAACGGACTTCCTTTCACAGATACGGAAACTACTACCCGGCCTCGTCAATTCACGAGGCCGGGTCTTTGTTTTTCACGCGCCGCAGCGTCATAAAACTGAAAAAGGAAAGGATACTCTGTCTTAAGTCGTGTTTTTGGGGCGGCGAATCGCTCAAGAGAAGCCGCCATTTCAGCGATCTAATTCTGCGACTTTTCCGCACGAAATCAACACTTCTGGCCCACACTCAGCAAAGCCGTAACACCTTATCCCCCATCGGGACCTCAGACCCAGCCATACTTTGAGAAATAGCACCTACGAGAAAGGATCTCCCAGTGCGTATCGCTCTCTTCTCAACTTGCCTGGCAGACGTCATGTTCCCCCAGGCAGCCCAGGCGACAGTGTCACTGCTCGAACGCCTCGGCCATGAAGTTGTCTTCCCTGAAGGCCAGGTCTGCTGCGGCCAGATGCATGCCAACACCGGCTATTTCGAAGATGCCGCCAAGATCACTCGCAACCACGTTCGAACCTTCGAGCCCGTCCTTGACGGTGAATGGGACGCAATTGTGGTTCCTTCTGGCTCTTGCACGGGTGCAGCCCGACACGAGCAAAAACTCGTCGCTGAACACGTTGGCGACGATCAGCTCGCAAAGCGCTCCCAGCAGATTGCCGCACACACCTACGATCTCACCGAGCTCATCACCGATGTCTTGGGCCTGGAAGATGTCGGCGCATACTTCCCCCACACCGTGACATATCCCCCGCCCTGCCACTCACTGCGTGTTGCACGAGTGGGAGATCGCCCTTACCGCCTGCTTCGCGCGGTGGAAGGTCTCACCCTTGTTGACCTTCCCGACGCTGAGGTTTGCTGTGGCTTTGGTGGCACCTTCGCCATGAAGAACTCCGAAACCTCGACTGCGATGCTTGCCGATAAGGTCTCGAATGTCATGTCAACGCACGCCGAGGTTCTGGTCATGGGTGATTACTCCTGCTTGATGCACGTCGGTGGTGGTCTGTCTCGACTGAACTCGGGTATCCGCCCGATGCACATCGCAGAGATTCTTGCATCCACCAAGGACAAGCCTTTCCTTGGCAACATTTCATTCGCTCCAGAAAGCGCACAGGTGATCTGAAATGTCTGAAACCTTCATCGGTATGCCCGGGGTTGCCTCGGGCGATGACTCCAATGCTGCGGTTCACACCGGAGGATGGCGAACGACAGTTGAGATCCCCGAAGACACTCTTCGCTGGGGTCCTACCTTCCCCGAGGCCGCGCATAAGACCCTTGCAAACACCCAGATGCGCCGCAACCTGGGCCACGCTACCCGCACCATTCGCGCTAAGCGTGGTCAGCGTGTTGCAGAGATGCCCGACTGGGAAGACCTGCGTGACGCTGCAGAAGCGATCAAGTTTGAGGTTGAATCTCGACTCCCTGAACTTCTGGAAGAATTCGAGCGCAATGTGACCGCCCGCGGAGGTATCGTCCATTGGGCACGCGATAAGCATGAAGCGAATCGCATCATCGCGGACATCATTAAGTCCAAGGGCGTCGACGAAGTCGTCAAGATTAAGTCGATGGCAACCCAGGAAACGAACCTCAACGAGTTCCTGAAAGACGAAGGTATTTCCGCACGCGAGACCGACCTGGCAGAAATGATCGTTCAGCTTGCTGACGATATGCCCAGCCACATTGTCGTTCCTGCAATTCACCGTAACCGTTCCGAGGTTCGTGGCATCTTCCTCGATCGAATGGAAGACGCTCCGCGCGATCTTTCTGATGATCCTCAGGAATTGACGGCCGCCGCACGCGCACACCTTCGTAAGAAGTTCCTGCACGCCAAGGTCGCGGTTTCAGGTACCAACATGGGTGTCGCTGAAACTGGAACCGTGTCGGTCTTCGAATCGGAAGGTAATGGACGTATGTGCCTGACCCTTCCCGATACACTCATCACATTGATGGGTATCGAAAAGCTGGTGCCTCGCTACCAGGATATCGAGGTCTTCTCCCAGCTTCTCCCCCGCTCTGCCACTGGTGAGCGCATGAACCCCTACACCTCCATGTGGACCGGCGTCACCCCAGGCGATGGCCCCCAGGAATTCCACCTGATCTTGATGGATAACGGACGCACCAAGACGCTTGCCGATCCCATTGGCCGTGAAGCCCTTGCATGCATTCGTTGCGGTTCCTGCATGAATATCTGCCCGGTCTACCAGCACACTTCGGGTCATGCCTACGGTTCGGTTTACCCCGGCCCCATCGGCGCCATCCTCACGCCGCAGCTGACTCAGGGCTTGGATGAGAAGGATCCTGTCCACACCCTTCCCTTCGCATCTTCTCTGTGTGGTGCGTGTGGCGAGGTCTGCCCGGTCAAGATCAAGATTCCAAACATCTTGATCCATATGCGTGCCCGCACGGTGGACGTCAAGCACAACATCGTGCCCGATATCTGGGACTTGGCGATGGATGCTTCAGCTCCTGTCATGTCCAATTCAAAGGCGTGGGAGCTGGCAACGACCGGTGTCAAGGCAACCCGTATTGCCAAGAAGAAGGGAAAGATCGGCGCTCTTCCCTTCCCTGCCTCGCTGTGGACTACTGCCCGCGATCTTCCGGTCGCTCCGAAGGAAACATTCCGCCAGTGGTGGCGGCGTACTCACCCCGACTCAGATGCCTCGGCTCCGCGCTCCGATGCGCCGGCAAAGGATCTCCCCTTGGCAAGTGAGCACGGAATGACTACTCACACGAATACTGAGGAGGCCTGAGATGGTTATGGATGCGAAGACCGCTATCCTCGCCCGTGCGCGCGAGGCCATTGAGCGTTCGCAAGAGGGACGTCCCGTCCGAGAAATTCCTCGTAACTACATCCGCGAAGGCCAACATGCCCCCGGTTCGGATGAAGTCGTTGCTGAGATGATTGAGAAGCTTGAGGACTACTCAGCGCAGGTTGTCGAAGCACGCGATGATCAGGCAATCGAAGATGCGATCGCAAAGTTCCTTTCCGAGGCCAAGGCTTCCTCGGTTGTCGTTCCCACAGGCCTCGATGATCAGTTCAAGAAGGCGGCTGGACGCGATAAGCGAAAGGTACGCGAGGATTCGCGGGAGAACGCTATTCCGACATTGGAACTGGATGGAATCGATGCAGTCGTGACTCGCACGCGCGTTGGAATTTCCATTTCAGGAACGATTATCTTGGACGGTGAACCTGATCAAGGACGCCGTGCCATCACTCTTGTTCCCGATACTCATGTGGCAATTCTGGAACGCTCTGCGATCGTTCCGACCGTCCCACAGGCCGTCGATATCTTGGGTGAGCATCCCGAGCGTCCAACAACCTGGATCGCCGGTGGATCGGCTACTTCAGATATCGAATTGGTTCGTGTGAATGGCGTTCACGGTCCTCGTCATCTACGAGTGATCATCGCACACTGAGCAGTCCACAACTGACACTGTGTAGTTAAGTGGTGGGGCGGCCCCAAAAGGACCGCCCCACCACTTACTCTCTTATTCACCGGAAAGCGAAGAAGTACCTCAGCATGGCCGCCTCTACTCCGTTATTTCCTTCCCATCCTCCTGTGAGCTCTCAAGAGTGAATGCGAAAGAATGAGTCGTCATATCATTCATCACGATATATATCTTTTCGCGCCCCTCGAGCTCAGCAAAGAAAATGTCTTCGAGCTTAATTCCCTGTTGTTTGAGTTCCTTAGTAAGCCATTCCTTGCTCTGGCCAGAAGCTTCAAGTTGATCCTGAACAATCTGTCCCTTCGAGACTAAGACGTAGCTCAAGCTTCCATCGCCCTTCTTGACAACGGTCAAAGAGCCATTGGATCCATACTGTGCAAACTCAACATCTTCAACTGAAAAGATCCCGCGCGAGCGAAGCTCTTCGGTGAAACTAATGATGTCAAAATTACTGCGTGCATCATCGAGAGAATCAATGACGAACTGGCCGTGATTGATGATGGTCACCGCTTTGCCCTTGACGATTTGCCGCGCGGGCATAAAGCGGGAAGCAATGAAGTTAAAAAGCGAAATCATGCCCACAGCTGCAAGCAGCAGTACAACGTAGGAGAAAGTAGAAACCGAATGGTTATAGATAATACCGCCGATGATCCCACCGAGAATAAAGTTTCCGATGAAGTCAATGGAAGTGAATTGGGTGAGGCTCTGTTTCTTTGTCAAAGTCAGGTGAGTAGAGATGATTACGATACCGATGAAAAGTCGGAAAATCGAATGCGCGTCAAGGAAAAGTTCGTGCCACATGCGTCAACCATAAAACACTGATGGCACATATACTGAGGGCGAGTAGCCGTAATTCTGATCACCTCAGGACAATACCTCTGTCATGACACTTGAATCACTCATTCTTCTTGGAACAGCAATCACCATTTCCTACGCAATATCACGGCGTTTAAAGTTGCTCTCTCCCATCGTCCTTATTGCTGCGGGTGTTGCCATTTCTTTCGTTCCACACGCCGGAGAAATTGAGCTTCCGCACGAGGTCGTTCTCTCGATCTTTCTCCCGCTCCTGCTCTACTGGGAATCTCTCTCAGTCTCACTGAGCCAAGTGCGTCGCGCTCTTCGAGGCGTGATTTTGTCAGGTACTGTCTTAGTCGCTATCACCGCACTTCTTATCGCTTTGGTCGGCACATGGATGGGGCTCAGTATTGGCACCGCCTTACTCATCGGTGCTTGCCTTGGACCGACTGATGCGACAGCTGTATCTGCCTTGGGGCGCGGAATGTCTTCGGGACAAAAGACTGTTCTGCAAGCCGAATCACTGATCAATGATGGCAGTGCTCTGGTCATCTTTGCGGTTGCACTTCAAGTCACCGGTGGAACAGCTCGAGTGACAACTCTTGGAGTCACTCAGCAAGTCTTTCTTTCCTTCGGCGGAGGGGTACTCGTCGGTATTGCGATGGGACTCTTCGTTCTACGCGTGCTTGTCCGACGCGGGCTATTCCAAAGTGATGCGATCTTGGCGAACATCGCTCGCATCCTTACTCCCCTTCTGGCCTACTACCTTGCCGAAGAAATTCAGGCTTCGGGAGTTATTGCGGTGGTCATGTGCGGAATGCTTGTCTCTCGTTTCGGAGAGTCAGCAATATCGCTGGCATCACGCGTCATCGCGATCCCTGTGTGGACACTGCTGACTTTTATTCTGAATTCTGTCCTATTCATCATGGTCGGTCTTGAACTTCCCGTGATTATTCGCGGGTTGGACCACGCGACACTCGTGCACGGCTTGATCTTGATCCCGATCATCTACCTTGCGATGGTCTTTGCTCGCCTGATTGGACACCATGCGATTATCTACTCGATTCGTTTGCTCGATCGTCGCCCTGAGCAAAAACAACGCCGGACAAATTTCAGAGGCCGATTGGTGACGACAGTCGCGGGTTTCCGCGGTGCGATTTCTTTGGCAATGGCTCTGTCCATTCCCTCGGTATTTGGTGATTCTGCTTTCGAAGATCGCGATCTCATCCTGCTCGTTGTCGCTGGGGCGGTGATCCTCTCACTTGTTATCCAAGGTCCGCTTCTGCCAATCGTTGTTCGTTGGGCAGCGCAAAAACCTCCGCCGGAAAGTGCTTACTTCCAGGCCGAAAATAATGAAGTCAGTGCAATGCTCACCGTTTTGAAGACCGCGGCTGATAACGTCGAAGCCATCGCAAACGCGGCGGGAATCGAAGACAAACAACTGATCGATAATCTGCGCGAAGAAATCCTCACCTACGTCGCACATGGTGAAGAAGCATCCTCTCTCGATGAGCTCTTAACCGAAAGCTCGGAAGAGAGACAACTACGTCTTGCGCTCACCCAGTTTAAGCGCGATGAAATGACACGCTTGCGCGATCGCGGTGAGATTGAACAAGAAACATGGCGTACCGCCATCGATCACATCGATGTCGAATTACTTCGTCTCAGCGGCCCCATTGAGCTCGAGGAATAAGACGCAGAAATAGTTGTGGGACTCGGTACCGATTGGTACCGAGCCCCACAAAAACTTGCGAACGGAGGAATCAGTCCTCGACGTCCAGCAGGCCGTTCTTGTACGCCTTCGCCAGACGACGGGGAACACGCACCTCACGGCCGCCCACCTTGATGGTGTTCAGCTCAGTGAGATCGGCCTTCCATGCGGACCGGCGAGTGCGGGTGTTTGCTCGGGACATCTTGCGCTTGGGAACTGCCATGACCCTACCGCTCCTCTTCTAGTTCTGACGTTTTTACCGCGTCGATGCGCATCTTTCAGATACGCAGTCATAGAGATATGACTTTCGACAACCTGACCACTGTAGCACGAAGGGCCAAAAATACGCATATTCCAAAGGAATTATTCGTGCGAAGCTCGTCTCATTCCCGGAGCTCGCAATCACTCATGCAACAATGAAGACACTATGTCCTCTCTTCGAGTACTTGCTTCAGGCACACGCCTGTCCCATGAGATTGAAATTAAGCGGTCGCGCTTTATTGCATCGATCGCTAGAACAGATACACCCGAAGAAGCCCGTGAGTTCATCAATTCGGTGAAAGACGCCCATCCGCAGGCGCGCCACAACTGCTCGGCATGGATGATCGCAGAAGAAGGCCATTCACCTTCTCAACATTCCTCAGATGATGGAGAGCCCTCAGGAACCGCTGGAACGCCCATGTTGGATGTTCTCAAGCGCAATGAACTATGGAACGTGACGGTCGTTGTGACGCGCTACTTCGGAGGAATTCTCTTGGGCGCCGGCGGCCTCGTGCGGGCTTATTCAAGCGCAACCAGTGAGGCGCTTGCTCGGGCCCCTTTCGCACGCTTGGAGGCGCTGACAGTCGTTGAGACTGAACTCGCTCCCGTCGATGCTGGACGAATCGAAGGCGAGTTACGTCGACTAGGCGGGCATGTACTCGATACTCAGTGGGGATCCTCTGTATTACTCACCATGGCGATGAGCCCTGAGCAACTGGAAAAAGCTGAGAACCTGCTCGCTACGCTCAGTTCAGGCCAGTACGTTTTTCGCCCCCTGGGACAACGTTACATAGAAATCGCGGAATAATGTGACTCCCCATAGAGTTGCAGTTACGTGCACAGCACGAAGCGACATCTAGGAGACATCATGACCAACATCGCAACAGATGTCACCGACCTCATCGGTGGCACTCCCCTGGTTCGAATTAACCGCCTGAGCGAAGGTGGCGCGGAAATCGTCGCAAAAGTCGAGGCTTTCAACCCCGCTTCTTCCGTCAAGGATCGTATCGCTCGTTCCATTGTTGATGCAGCAGAGGCATCCGGAGAGCTCAAGCCGGGCGGAACCATTATTGAAGCGACCTCGGGAAATACCGGCGTTGCACTCTCGATGGTCGGTGCAGCACGCGGTTACAAGGTTGTCATTGTCATGCCTTCCTCGATGAGCCTCGAGCGCCGCGTTCTTATTCGCGCTTTTGGTGCGGAACTGGTCCTTACCGACCCCAAGGGTGGAGTGACCGCCGCTGTCGCAGAAGCTGAGCGCATCCGCGATTCTCGTCCCGGATCCATCATCGCCTCCCAGTTCACCAACCCTGCAAACCCCGCCGTTCACCGTCGTACAACTGCAGAAGAAATTCTTCGCGATACCGATGAGAACGTTGATATCTTCATCGCAGGCGTTGGTACGGGTGGAACTGTGTCTGGTGTGGGTGCTGTCCTCAAGGAACTCAAGCCCAACGTTAAGGTCATTGCAGTTCAACCTGCAGAGTCCCCGCTTCTTACCGGTGGTGAGGCTGGCCCTCACGGCATCCAGGGACTCGGCCCGAACTTCGTTGCTCAGACCTATGACTCCAGCGTCGTTGACGAAGTGATCGATATTGAAACCCCACTTGCTCTGGAAACTTCGCGACGAGCAGCCGCTGAAGAAGGCTTGCTAGTTGGCATTTCTTCAGGCGCAGCACTTGCCGCAGCGATCCAGGTCGCCCAGCGCCCTGAAAACGAAGGTAAGCGAATCGTCGTGATCCTCCCCGATACCGGTGAGCGTTACCTTTCGACGGCCCTCTTCGAAAACCTGCGCGACTGACAGGTCTGGGGTGGATGAGCTCGCGGCTCATCCACCCCATTTCTGCGTTCTCACCCAAGAACGCACAGGACAATCCAAACCCACGGCACTTAATCCCCATAAAAGTGCAACACTGACCACGAGCAACTGACGGAGAACTACCCATGGCCTCGTCTCCACGCAAGATTATTCAGCTTCTTGCAGAGGATCTTCGAACGGCAAAACGGCGCGATCCCGCGGCACGTTCGACTCTTGAAGTCGCACTCGCCTACCCCGGCGTCCACGCACTGTGGACTCACCGGGTGACACACGCGATGTGGTCTCACCCCGCGCTACGCACCCCCGCCCGTGTCCTTTCCTCAATTGCAAGGATGGCGACCGGGGTTGATATTCATCCCGAGGCAACTATCGGGCGCCGCGTATTCATAGACCACGCCACTGGGGTCGTGATTGGGCAAACAGCCGAGGTCGGTGAAGACGTTGTGATCTTCCACGGGGTGACCTTGGGCGGTGTCGCTATGAACCCCGGGAAACGTCATCCAACCATTGGTAATCACGTCATGATCGGTGCTGGCGCAAAGGTTCTTGGCCCGATCACTGTAGGTGATGGAGCCAAAGTTGGAGCCAATGCCGTCGTCACCAAGGATGTCCCCGAAGACGCTGTTGCGATCGGCGTCCCAGCAAAGTTACGTCAGAAACCAGAAGAACGAATGGTGGAGGACGATCGAGACCTCATCATCGATCCAAATTGCTGGGAAGATGATCCCACCTGGTACATCTAAGTTCCTTCTATTTGTCAAGCTTTGGAACAAACTTCCAGAACCCACTCTGTGAGTTCGCACACCTTCTCACGCACCGTCACCCGTGTAACAGATCACATATTCTGTCCTTATGGACAGACATTCTCTACAGGCACAGATTGACGCACTGACGCGCCTTCGCGGTGCAACAGAGTGTGAGATCGGCGTACTGACGCGCTTCGATATCCCGGAACTTGCTGAGCTTTCTTTAGCGGCATACGGTATCCGTCCAAGTATCGAGGCGCATATTGAAGCAACAGACGAGATGCGCCTGTGCTTTGACGGGGTTTTCGGCACTCCATTGGAGGGATCTTTCCTAGGTGGCTGGATCGAAGGAGAGTTAATCGCCGCGATCATTGTCGTCGTCGATCCCCCCGTCGAGGAACCCAGTGGACTTCCACAGGTCATCGACCTGATGGTCCACCCGAAGTTCCGAGGCCGCGGAATTGCTACCGCATTGGTCGCAGAGTGCGCGCGTCGCTGTAAGGACTGGGGAGCATCCTCCCTCATCGTCAGAATCGACGAGGCGAATGTTCACCTTCCACAGATCTACGACATCTTCCAAGAAGGCGAAAACTCCCCCGCAAGCTAGACAGAAATGCTTCAAGCACAGGGAAACACTTCGCAATTAGTTGAGCTGTCCCCTACCGCGAAGTCTTCCTACCGCTTTAGTTCTGGCAATTCGAACACCAGAAAAGACGGCGATTTTGCATGAGTTTTTCACTGATCATCGTCCCGCATTTAATGCATGGCCGTCCGCTGCGATGGTAGATGTACCAGCGCGCCAATTCTTCATCGCCTTCTGGAATTGGATCAGGCTGATCCTCGGGGCGAATCGTATCGATACGTCCAATTTCTAGGCCTCGCGTCATCAGCTCGCAGACGATATCCCACAGATGCCCAACACGCTGAACCGAGAGGCGATTACCTGCCCTCATCGGTGAAATACCGGCCAGGAACAATGCCTCGGCACGATAGATATTCCCAACTCCAGCAGCGATCGACTGGTCCATTAAGAGCTCACCGATCGGACGTTTACGTCCGCGGATCATCTCAATGAAACGCTTACGCGTTGCAGGATCTTGCGTGGCACCCGGCTGAAGTGGGTCACACCCCAGCTTGGATTCGACAACACGTCGATCTTCATCGGAAATTAGCTCGCACCGATTCGGACCGGTAACATCTGCGACTGCGTGCTCAGACAACACACGCAGGCGAACCTGTCCAACAGGATCGGGGGCATTCCATTCTTCACCGTGCTTCTGGATATTTCCAGACGCCAAATTATCTTCGACGTACAGAGTATCGTCTGCGTAGCTTGCCCACTTCAGAGCCGCATGTCGGTGACCTTTTGTTGCCACCCAGTTCGTGCGTGGCGCTCCAATGGAGGATGGGACATCAAATGCACGCTCATCAGCATCAAAACGCCAAGACCCATAGAGACCCAAGTGAATATGGAGCCATTGGAGCTCCTCGTCACAGGGGAAAGCGTGCTCTCCCCACAACGGCGATGATCCCGTGAAGGGCAATGCGGCCTCGGCCTCGGGACTGCCCAAGTGAGCGGCGAACTCAGCTTCCGCAGCCTTTGCTTCCTCAGCACAAGAGGCGGCAGCCTCAGCTGGCATAAAACCAACGAACATGTGCTTGCCTACCGCCCGCACAGCGACAACCTTGTGGTGATTAATCAACTGTGCGGATGAGGCAAAACGCCCCTGCGGTGACGAAGTCTCGACCTGGCTGCCCTGGAAGAGGACAGAAAAAGTATTGGCGATCCGATGGATCGCATCTCCTTCAGGCATGGTTACTTCGGAAGAACGATGTTTACCAGCTGAGGTGCGCGAACGATAACCTTTAAGGGTTCGCGCCCATCAAGAAGCTTGACAATCGGCGCCTGCTCAAGAGCAAGAGTGCGCAAATCATCTTCGCTAATCGAGACGGGAACCTCAAGCTTCGCACGGAGCTTGCCATTGGCCTGGACAATAGCCGTGACAGTGTCGTCTTCAAGCAAGGATTCGTCTTCCACGACGGGGAAAGGCACGCGAGCAAGCGATTCCTCATGCCCCAACTTCTGCCATAGTTCCTCACAAATGTGCGGAGCAACAGGAGAGAGCATGAGAATGAGGGCCTCGACGGCCGCGCGAGGGACGCGATCAAAAGAGGTCAGGTGATTGTTCAGAACAATCAGCTTGGCGATCGCCGTGTTGATACGCAGGTTCTCGTATTCAACGGTGACCTCGGAGATTGTGCGCGCAAGCAGACGTGCCGTCTTCTTGTCCATCGGCTCATCGCTAACGGTAACCTCGCCTGTCTCTTCATCCAGGACGTTTCGCCACAAACGCTGAAGGAAGCGCTGCGAGCCGACGACTGCACGCGTATCCCACGGACGCGAAACATCCAGGGGTCCCATGCTCATTTCGTAGACGCGGAAGACATCCGCACCGTAGGCGTCGTACATCTCGTCAGGCGTGACGATATTCTTGAGCGACTTGCCCATCTTGCCGTATTCGCGATTGACGGGCTGTCCCTTCCAGGTGAAGCCACTTGTCTCATCGCCTTCGACCTCGTCAGCCGGGACGTACTGTCCGCGCGCATCGGTGTACGCGTAAGCCTGCACGTAGCCCTGGTTAAAGAGCTTGTGGTAGGGCTCGCTATCGGGAACGAATCCCAGATCGAAAAGAACTTTTTGCCAGAAGCGTGCATAGAGCAGGTGAAGCACAGCGTGCTCGACACCGCCAATGTAAAGGTCGGTGCCACCACTGATCTTGTCCTCACGCGGCCCCATCCAATAGCTCAGATTTTCTGCACCGGCAAAGGTCGTGGGGTTACTCGGATCGGTATAGCGCATTTCGTACCAGCACGAACCTGCCCACTGAGGCATGGTGTTCGTCTCGCGGCGGTACTTCTTGGGGCCATCACCCAAATCAAGGGTGACATTGACCCATTCCTGAGCGCGTCCCAGAGGCGCCTCGGGTTCACTATCGGCATCGTCGGGGTCGAAGGTACGCGGTGAATAATCACTGATTTCAGGAAGCTCGATGGGGAGCATATCTTCGGGAAGTGCGTGCGCAACGCCATCCTCATCCCACACGATCGGGAAGGGCTCGCCCCAGTAACGCTGACGACTAAAGAGCCAGTCGCGCAGGCGATAGGTTGTTGCGGCGCGCCCCAGTCCCTTGGATTCCAGCCACTGCGTCATCGCTGCCTTAGCAGCGTCCTTATCGAGGCCATTGAGGCTGATTTCCTCATTGGCTGAGTCGACAGCAACGCCGTCACCGGTGTAGGCGCTCTCAGTGAGATCGTGCGCCGTGGGATCCTCGGCATCACCGATCGTGCGAATGATGTCCAGATGGAAACGACGTGCGAACTCCCAGTCACGATCATCATGCGCAGGAACTGCCATGATGGCGCCGGTTCCGTAATCCATCAACACGTAGTCAGCGATAAAAACGGGGATACGCTTCTGGTTCACGGGATTAATTGCCCACAGACCAGTGAAGACACCGGTCTTCTCCCCGGCATCTTCTGCGCGCTGCTCTGGGGTCTTTGCGGCAGCCTGTGCACGGTAAGCGGCGACTGCTTCTGCAGGAGTTGCATAGCCTGCACTCCACTCGGAGCGAGTTCCCTGAGGCCAGGATGCGGGAAGTTTGAGTGCAGCCTGATCCGAAGATGACCCGGGAGTGGTTCCACCAAGCAGGGGATGCTCGGGAGACCAGACCACGAAGGTCGCTCCAAAAAGCGTATCGGGACGTGTCGTGTAAACAGTGAACTCACTGTCTGACACGCCATCACCCACAGCGCGGAAATCGACCTCTGCACCATGAGAGCGGCCGATCCAATTGCGCTGCATAGTGCGCACCTTTTCGGGCCAATCAATGGTGTCCAAGTCTTCGATCAGGCGATCGCCGTAAGCAGTGATACGCATCATCCACTGGCGCAATGAGCGCTTGAAGACCGGGTAGTTACCGCGCTCTGAACGTCCTTCGGCGGTTACTTCTTCATTGGCCAAAACAGTACCCAGACCGGGGCACCAGTTGACCGGAGCCTCAGAAATGTAGGCCAATCGGTAGGAGTCAATGACGCGCGCACGCTCACGCGGGCTCAGCTCATTCCATGAGCGAGCGGAGAATTCTTCTGGGAGTTCACGCTCTCCTGACTCAAACTGCGCAACAAGCTCGGAAATCGGGCGCGCAGCACCTAGGCCTCGGCCATCGCGACGGGGTGCCTGGGGATCAAACCACGAATTAAAGACCTGCAGGAAGATCCACTGAGTCCAGTGAACGTAGTCGACATCAGTGGTTGCAAACGAACGGCGACGGTCATGAGAAAGGCCCAGACGACGCAGCTGGCGTCGCATGTTGGCAATATTTTCCTCGGTCGTTACACGCGGGTGTTGACCGGTTTGAACAGCGAATTGCTCGGCAGGAAGACCGAAAGCGTCATATCCCATTGTGTAAAGAACATTTTCGCCGCGCATGCGGTGGAAACGAGCAACCGTATCAGTCGCGATATAGCCCAGTGGGTGCCCGACATGAAGCCCCTTACCTGAGGGGTAGGGGAACATATCAAGGAGGAAGAAGGGATCGCGCGAGGCGAGGTCTCCAGCAAGATCTCCTTCAGGGTTATCCGCAAAGAAGGTCCCTCGCTCGTCCCATAGGTCCTGCCACTTGTTTTCGATCTCACCGGCCAACTGTGCCGTATAACGGAAATTGGGCTCGCCTGTCGAGATCTCGCTCATCCTTGCCTCCATTTACCCTGAAAATTCGCAATCTTCAGGCTCGTTCTATGCCCTATATAGGTTAGTGCATTGGCGCGAATTTGCCTGTTTATTCCCACTAGGCAAAACCGGTCCGGGGCTTGACAATAGAGCTATGAGTACCGTTTTCGAAAAAATCATCTCCGGAGAATTCTCCGGACGCTTTGTGTGGGCCGACGACATCTGCGTCGCATTCGCGACAATCGAGCCGACGAGTCCCGGGCACGTCCTGGTTGTTCCGCGCGAGCCCGTCCCTTCATGGACAGCCTTGGATTCATCAACGTGCGAGCATCTTATGAAGGTTGCGCAGCTTATTGGACGCGCCCAAGAAGTCGCTTTTGGAGTACAGCGCTCCGGGCTAGTCATCGCCGGATTCGAGGTGCCACACACCCACCTCCACGTCATTCCCCTGCGTCAAGAAAGTGACGTCCTGCTCAGTAATGCTGCTCCGGCCAGTGATATCGAGCTTGACGAGGCCATGGATAAGCTTCGCCGGGAGCTGATCAGTGCGGGTTACAGCGCGCAAGTTCCAGCGTCGATGAAGGCGCTGAACTAGCCTCACACAATTTGGCAAGCGCTACTAAGGCGGCGTTCACACTACAGAAATAAGGGCGGCTTCTTGGGCACTCAGCTCAAGGCGTCGCTCTTTTTTCTGGGCTCCACCGCGAGTTTTAGGCGGATAAACGCTGAGCACAAGCTCGCCATTCTCGCCGCGCTGACGAACTTCAACCTGATCGTCAAGACCGAGCCCTTTATTTTCAATCGAACGCAAGCACACTGCGTCACTGTCGCTAAAACGCGCGATACACACTCTGTTTCCCGGGACGACCTCGACAAGTGGAATCATCGCCAAGATCTCAACACTGCCGTCGGCGGAAGGGATCGGGTCTCCATGTGGATCACGCGCCGGGTGACCCAAGCGTTCATCAATTCGATTGAGCAGGCGGTCTGAGATCGCATGCTCAAGGATTTCCGCTTCTTCGTGAACTTCATCCCACTCAAAACCAAGCGCATCATGCAGATAGGTTTCAAGCAAGCGATGGCGCCTGACCACTTCCAGTGCGCGTCGACGCCCTTGCTCGGTCAAGGTTACTTTTCCATAGGGCTCGTGAAAAGCAAGCCCTTCAGCAACCAAACGCTTGACCTTCTCCGAGGCCGTGGAGACAGCAACGCCAACACGCGAAGCAAGGAGACGGACCGCGATACCAGCTTGCCCGTTCTCCTCAGCGCTCCAAATCGCCTTGAGATAGTCCTGAGTAACGGCATTCTCACGTACTGAACGACTATCACTCATAAAAATGTCAGCTGCTTGCACTCCCCTAGCCTACCGCCTTGCGACTTGAGACAGGGAGAGTTGATTTGCGAAGCGCTCAAAACGTATGTATTGTTTTCTCCTGTCCCAAGGACACGCGTCATTAGCTCAATTGGCAGAGCAGCTGACTCTTAATCAGCGGGTTGGGGGTTCAATTCCCTCATGACGCACGCAGTATGTCGATAGATGTGCTACTGTAAACACATAACCCAAGCGTCATTAGCTCAATTGGCAGAGCAGCTGACTCTTAATCAGCGGGTTGAGGGTTCAAGTCCCCCATGACGCACCCATTGCCGAGGCGGCGCCAATGGCCGGATACGACTATGAGTATTCGTGCCCTACTAACCTCGGAGCTTCTTATGCGTCGTCTTACTTCTTCTGAGAAAGATCTGCTCGCATCTATTGAACAACAGCTCAGCGCCCGCCGCCGCACGGTGATTACCCCAGATATCGTCGAACAAGCGACTCACCTGATCCGTTCTATGACAGACCCGCGTCCGGGTCTTCACGAGCTCGTTGGCCCCGTATGTACCACGTCAGACATCGTTGCCTGGCTGGGTATCTCGCGTCAGGGGATCAACAAGGCCGTGCGAACAAACCGTATTCTCGCAGTTCAATCGCCCACGACTATGTGGTACTACCCCACATGGCAACTCATGGCCAACCACTCGGTTATCGACGATATGTCCGAAGTGCTCGGGCGCCTGCGTGGACGCGTGCATCAATTGACTGCGGCAACGTGGTTCCAGCGTCCGCTTGAGGTCTTGGAGCAAGCAACTCCGGCACAGTGGATGCTCGATGGGCACGATCTACACACCGTGGTCGGTGCGGCAGAAGCCTTTGCTACGGCAGAAGAGCGTCGTCCTTCCCCGGTGCCGCTTTTCGATCCGGAGATTCAGGCAACCTCTCTATAAGTTGTCTAGAGATTATCCCGACACCACAGAGTAATCGGGCCAAATCGCAATGGAGCGGTTTGGCCCGATTTCCTGTTAAGCAGCGTTATTAATCCAATCCCAGCAGCTTCCGCACACGTGCGACATGTCCCGTTGCCTTCACGTTATACAGCGCGTGAGTGACGGTTCCAGAGGGATCAAGAACAACTGTGGAGCGGATAATTCCTTGAAAAACCCTTCCATAGTTCTTCTTTTCACCAAAGGCACCCCACTGGGTGAGAACTACCTTTTCGGGATCCGAAGCCAAAGGGAAATTCAGACCTTGACGCGAAGCAAAGTTCTCAAGAGCAGTCATCGAATCGGCACTAATGCCAATTACCGAATACCCTGCACCTTTAAGGGAATTGAGGCTGTCACGAAAATCGCATGCTTCTTTCGTGCAGCCGGGGGTCGATGCCTTGGGGTAGAAATAAACAACCACACCTGACTTCGCCTGTCCCAGCAGATCGTGCAGGGACAGCGTGCCGTGAGTTGTTTCAAGAGTGAAATCGGGAGCCTTCTCCCCCACCTGAAGTTGAGTCATAAGCTGAGCTTAGCTGGGGTTCCATTCCTGCGCCCATCCAAGATAGATCCTCAGCGCTTACCCCTTCCGATAAGGTAAACTCTGTGCTGTTGCGCGAGTGGCGGAATTGGTAGACGCGCTGGATTTAGGTTCCAGTGTCTTTGACGTGTGGGTTCGAGTCCCATCTTGCGCACTGATAAATTCCTTTGCCCCCTACGAGGCCGCGCTTGCCTACCCGCGGTATGCGTGCTCGATTGTCGCCTCGGCAATCACTCTAGTACCCCGGTACAAAACCAAAGACTGCCCAGCAGCTACACCGCGGATTGGCTGCGCCAAAGCCACAGATAGCCGTGAGCTTCCGTCTTCATTGTTCTCGCGAACAAGCTCGGTCACCACGCTGGGTACCCCATGTGCACGAATCTGAGCTGTCACGACGCCCTCATCGACTTCATTCAGGCAGCGCTCACCAAGACTTGGGCCAAACTCGCGTGTGGCGACCTCATCGATCTCTCCCAGATCATCGGGCGCAAGCCACACGAGTTCAGAACAATCGATATGGTCGATAGAGAGCAATTCAGAGGCACCAACGACGACCTGGTTGAGCTGAGGCTTCGTCTCGACGACATAACGAGGCCGCCCGTCGGCAGCGGGGTTGCCCAAGTTCAATCCTCGTCGCTGACCAACGGTGAAATTCCAGTAGCCATCGTGACGACCCACAACGCGGCCATCAGTATCAACAATGTCGCCCGGGTTGCTCCCGAGGTGTGAACGCAAAAAGCCCTGTGTATCTCCATCAGGAATGAAACAGATATCGTAAGAATCAGGCTTATTTGATACTCCCAGCCCCATTCTTTCCGCTTCAGAACGCACCCATGATTTCGATGGAGCATCTCCCAGAGGGAAAATCACACGTGGAAGTTCTTCGGGTCCCATAATTGCGAGCACATAGGACTGATCTTTTGCCTCGTCACGTCCGCGATGGAGCTGAGGACCCGAATCTGTCTGAACAATACGCGCGTAGTGGCCGGTACAAACCGCGTCAAATCCCAGTGCTCGAGCACGCTGGGCAAGCTCCCTAAACTTGACGAATTCGTTGCAACGAACACAGGGATTAGGGGTGTGTCCGGCCTTGTACTGCTCAACGAAGTCAGTGATGACCGTTTGCTCAAACTCTTCAGCAAGATCCCATACATAAAATGGAATACCCATGATTTCGGCAGCACGAGCAGCATCAGCAGCATCTTCAACCGAACAGCAGCCGCGCGAACCCAAACGGCATTCTTGGGGTTGAGACGATAGGGCCATATGCACTCCAACGACCTCGTGTCCGGCCTCTACAGCCTTCGCTGCCGCGACTGCAGAGTCCACTCCACCCGATAGAGCCGCAAGAACCCTCATGCATCCATCCTGTCTCGTTCATCCAATGCCTGTCCCGCTCGGATTGCGGCGGGAAGTGCGCGAAGAAAAGCATCAATATCTTCTACGGTAGTTTCCATTCCCGTGGAAACCCGCAGCACACCAAGTGCTTGATTTTCACTGTAGCCAAGGGCCATCACCACACGCGAGGGCCGAGTCACTCCAGCATGACATGCCGAACCTGCCGACACGTCTACGCCTGCCATATCCATAGCCAAGAGAACTGCCTCGGGATGGTGGGTCGGGATCAATAAGTGAATAATCGCTGCCGAGGCCGTGGCTGGGTCAACACTTAAACGCACCTCCTGGGGGAGGCCGGAAATAAGACGCTCACGGAGTTTCTGCGCGCGTTGAACACGCTCGACGCGATGCCCCACTGCAAATTCGAGGGCAGTTGCGAGCGCGCACGCCCCGGCAACATCGGGGGTTCCTGAACGGATTCCACGTTCGTGTCCCCCACCGGGCCGGTCAGTGACCATCTTGATCCCCCGACGGACGATCAGTGCACCCGTACCAACAGGAGCACCGACTTTATGACCACCGATCGACAATAGATCTAAGCCAGACTGAGCAAAATTAACGTCGCAGTAGCCGATTGCTTGAGCTGCGTCCGAATGGAGAAGAGGCGCTTGTTCCGTCTGCGCGTCGTGAACAAAGCTGGCAAATTCGCCTACTGGTTCAATGGTTCCAAGCTCAGAACACACCCACGTCATTGACATCAATGCCGCGCGTTCAAATTCTGCTGGCCCTAAATCCGTATACTCCACACGCCCCGAAGAATTCACCGCGAAGATCCGCGGCGTAAATCCCTCTCGATGCAGCACAACACCTTGCTCATACACCGCGTCATGCTCGACCGGAGACATCCAAACATCCACACGTGTGGAATCGGCCTCACGCATTCCTCGAGAGGCAGCAACAAGCGCCAGCGCATCTGATTCTGTCGCACCCGAGGTAAAAACGACCTCCGCGCGAGAAGCACCAACGGCTGCGCCTACGCGTTCACGCGCGTCCTCCAGCAAACGCTTAGCGGAACGTCCGCCAGCATGAAGAGCCGCGGGGTTTCCGGGACGCCGACTGAGAGCGTCTTGGGCGTCAAGCCAGGCCTGACGAACTCCGGGTGCCAAGGGTGTGGAACCGGCGTGATCAAGATAGTGCGACACGGGTGTCTTTCAGTTGTCCTGGGACTCATTCGCGCGCCACGCGCGAATATGCTCCAGCGCTTGGGGAACAATTTCGTACAGATCCCCGACAACTCCGAAATCAGCAATTTCGAAGATCGGAGCATCTGGGTCATCACAGACTGCAACGATCGTTCCCGAGGACATCATTCCAATCGTGTGATGGATTGCACCTGAAACACCAAGAGAGATATAGAGCTTCGGAGCAATAGTGACGCCGGTTTGGCCGATTTGCGCGCTACGCTTCGCCCAGCCTTCATCAACAGCATCACGCGTTGCACCGATGCCAGCACCCAAAGCATCGGCAAGATCTTCGACCAAACTCCAGTCCTGCCCTGCGCCGCGACCGCCAACTACAACGACCTGAGCTTCAGTCACCTTCGGGCGACCATCTCCACTTTGGTACGCACGCTCGTGAACCCTGGTGGTCTTATCACTCAAGGACAGCACAATAGGCTCAGCCACCTTGCACTGGCCTTCAACCTCTTCAGGGACGAGGCCGCGCGAACGCAGACACACGCAGGCAGGTGCAGCCGCGGCAAGGACTTCTCCCCTCCACGAGCCACCAAGAGCATCCGTCGTCGCGCGCAAACGATCCTCTTCAACGTGAATCTCGACGGCCTCGGCAATGGCGCACCCACCCAAAATTACGGCAAGGGAAGCGGCACACTCACGGTCAAGGAAACGCGTGGCGAAGAAGATTGGCGCCCCAAGGAGATTCAGGCTTCGATACGCGGATTCCAGCGAAGAAAGCAAAGCCGATGTCGTGAGCGCGGCCTCGGGACAGATAATCGGGATCACAGAGGAGACACCAATTCGTCCCAATTCCCCTCCAAGGGAATCAAGGAGCTCGGGGCACAAGACAATCGCATGCAGCTCTTCGCAGCACTCGTGAGCCTGAGCAATGATGTCCTTGTGACGGGCGTCAATTGTTCCTTCAGAGGACACCAGGTCAAGAACGACGACCGCAGAGTTCAACAAAGCCTTCACTTCAACTTCTCCTCAATGAATTCCGCAAGACGCTTGCCACCATCACCGGTATCGGGGAATACCTCACCTGATCCGCCACGTTGATGTTCCTCGATCGATTCCAGACGAAGAGGCATTGCGTCGAGTCCAGAAGCCAGGACAGATGAGAGCACTCCGCTGGGATCACACTCGGCGATGTCATCAAGTTCGGCACGAACTAAGGGCTTCATCCGAGCAGCCTTGAGGTCCTTAAAACCGGGGAAACGCGGTTCGTTGAGCTGATCTGAAACAGAAATAACAGCGGGGAAAGGTGCTTCAAGGGATTCATCAACACCATCAACACTTCGCGATGCGGTAAGGCTTGAGTGCTCGACATCAACATTCAACTCTCGAGCTTGTGAAACCAAAGGAAGGCCAAGGACCGCAGCAAGTGCAGCGGGAAGCATCGAGGTCATAGAATCTGCCGCTGCCATGCCAGCGATGATCAGATCGAAAGGCTCCTCATCCGCCAGCACCGTCAGCAAAGCCGCGAGCGCACGCGCCGAAACGGTGATATCCGCACCTTCAAGCTTGGAATCAGAGAGCAGATAAGCACTATCGGCGCCAAGTGCCAAAGCACGAATCAGTGCATCACTGGCATCTTCTGGCCCCATACTCACCGCAACGACTTCACCTCCGTGGGCGCGAACAAGATCAGCCGCAGCTTCCACTGCGTGTTCGTCGCCTTCGTTTAGGACGTCGTCTTCACCGCGCACCAAACGTAAGTCTTCAAATCGTCGGTCCGAGCTTGTATCAGGAACCTGTTTGACCAGAACTGCAATCCTCATGTATCCAGAGTGCCATATCGGTGCTGATACGCGCAGCTCTATGTGTGCCACCGGACGTATACGACTATGATGTTCTCAGTTATGACATGAGAAAAAGGGGCGGCAATGTCACAGCAGGCGAATTACGTCTACCACGCCGTTACGCAACCTCATCCTCACTATCGCCAATTGGGCGTCACCGTTTCTGGATCAGGTCTCAACGTTGCAGTGGTATCGACACGTGCTACCCAAGTTGACTTCTGCGTCATCGACCCGGATACCGGGTTTGAACAGCGCTATCGTCTTCTTGGCCCCGATCAGGGCATCTGGCATGGGCATATCGAAGGTTTCGGTCTTGGAACCCACTATGGTTTCCGTGCGCAAGGCCCTTGGGATCCCGATGCCGGTCTGTTCTTTAACGAAAACAAGCTTCTGGTCGATCCCTATGGACGTGGCCTCGCAGGTGCTGTCGACATTCGTCCCGAGGTCTACGCGCACCAAGTCGATGAGGATTTTTACCCGGTCTCTTACCCGCTGGAGCCTTCGACAACCGATTCCGCGCCTTTTAACGCTCATAGCGTGGTTATTGACACCTCATTCCGCATTACCCCACAGCCAAAGGTTCCTTTGGATGAGACCGTCATCTACGAGTTACACGTCAAAGGCTTCACGCAGAATATGTCGGAGGTTCCTCCCAATCTGCGAGGGACCTATGCGGGTCTTGCGCATCCCGCTTCCATTCGTTATCTCAAAGAGTTGGGAGTGACCTCTGTTGAGCTTCTCCCGATCCATGCAAAGTCTGATGAACCTTTCTTAGTCGAGCGCGGCTTGACGAATTATTGGGGATACTCCACCCTGTCCTTCTTTAGCCCTGAGCCTTCCTATGCCAGCGCCGCCGCTCGCGCACGAGGCCCACAGGCAGTTATTGACGAATTCCGCGGGATGGTCTCAATCCTCCATGAGGCCGGGATTGAAGTGATCCTCGACGTGGTCTATAACCACACCTGCGAAAGCGGGGATACCGGTCCGACCCTGTCATGGCGTGGGCTTGACTCTCCCCTGTACTACAGGCGTACTGATGCCTACCCCTCACAGATCATCGATACAACGGGGTGCGGCAACACACTCAATACCGATAATCCCCAGGTGATTTCTTTTATTTTGGATTCACTGCGCTACTGGGTAGCCAGCATGGGAATTGATGGATTCCGCTTTGATCTCGCTGCGACCATCGGGCGTCTTTCAACCGGTTTTACTCCCCTGCATCCTCTGCTCATTGCGATGGGCGCAGATCCCCTTCTTCGCGAGGCCAAGCTCATTGCAGAGCCCTGGGACGTTGGTTTAGGAGGGTGGCAGACTGGTAATTTCCCCGATCCTTTCTGCGAGTGGAATGACCGTTTCCGCGATTCCGTTCGGAGCTTCTGGCTTTCTGACTTGCGAGAGATTACTGCGGGCCGGCCGGCCGGCGGAGCCAATGAGCTCGCAACTCGTCTTTCGGGTTCTCAAGATCTCTTTGGCCAAGGCGTTGGGTATCTTCGTGGGCCTGGAGCATCTGTCAATTTTGTGACGGCACATGACGGCTTTACTTTGGCCGACCTTACGGCATTTGACCATAAGCACAACTTGGCAAACCTGGAAGAAAACCGAGACGGTTCGGATAACAACCACTCGTGGAACCACGGTCTTGAGGGAGCTTTGGCCGCACCGATTCTGGGTGTGGACCCCGATGTCCGTGATATCACCGGCTTTGTTGAAGACATTGTCCCCGCGCGCCAGCGCTCACAACGCAATCTTCTTGCCACGCTCTTTGTTTCCTCTGGAACGCCCATGCTGGTTGCGGGTGATGAGTTTTCGCGCACGCAATTTGGTAATAACAACGCCTACTGCCAAGATTCTCCCATCTCGTGGATCGACTGGGATCTCTCCGACCTCCAAAAGGAACAACTCGAGATCGTCCGTTGGCTTCTTGCATTGCGTCGCGTGCATCCTGCACTGCGGCCAATGAAGTTTTTCTCCGGATCCGAGCCCCATGGCGATACGCTTCCCGACCTCTCGTGGTATGACGCGAGTGGGGTTCCCATGCGTGACGACGTTTGGACATCGCCCGATTCACGAGTTTTCCAAATGCTGCGTTCAGGTACTCCCCACCGTTCTCGCGATGCTCTTGTCCTCTTCAACGGAACCACAGCGGACCGTAATGTTCTTCTTCCCCGAGGCCGAGGGGTCCAGTGGGTGCAGGTCTTCGATAGCGCATGGAGCCAGATCGACGACGGTGGTGTGACCTCGATGAACGATGCGGTGACCTTGCCGCATACTCTCGATTACAAGGCTTCGGATGCAACAGTTTCCATGGATCCTTTTAGCATGCATATCTACCTCTCATCCGTGGACTCTTCGCCCGCGCAGTGATCACGCTAAACTGAGCTGGTGACTACAAGCGAAGAAACTCTCGAGCAATCCACCTCTGATGCTTCCCTCGCGCGCTCTCTTGCACGTTCGAAGGAAATTGATGAGGCAATCGACCAAGATCCCACGCGTTTTCGCGTGCTTACCGGTGATCGCCCAACTGGACGCCTACACCTCGGTCACTACTTCGGTACCCTGCGCAACCGCGTTCTCCTTCAAGAACGCGGAGTCGATACATGGGTGCTTGTAGCTGACTATCAGGTCATCACAGACCGCGACGCAGTCGGCCCCATTCAAGAACGCGTCCTCGGCTTGGTCACTGACTACCTCGCAGTTGGCTTGGATCCGGAAAAGACAACGATCTTTAATCACTCGTCAATTCCTGCGCTAAACCAGCTCATGCTTCCTTTCCTTTCCTTGGTGACCGAGGCCGAGTTGCACCGCAACCCCACGGTTAAGGCAGAGTTGGAAGCGACCGACGGCCGCGCAATGACCGGTTTGATGTTGACCTACCCGGTACACCAGGCCTGTGACATCCTCTTCTGCAAGGCGAATATCGTTCCTGTTGGGCAAGACCAGCTCCCTCACATTGAGCAGACCCGTCTGATTGCTCAGCGTTTCGATAAGCGTTACGGTCGCGTCGACCCCAAGCGAGCCGTATTCCCCCGTCCTGATGCACTTCTTTCAGAGACTCCCCTGCTCTTGGGAACTGATGGAACGAAGATGTCAAAGTCTCGCGGCAACACAATCGAATTGGCAATGACCGCCGATGAGACTGCAAAGATCTTAAAGCGCGCAAAGACCGATTCAGATCGTCACATCACCTTCGACCCCGAGAACCGTCCCGAGGTAGCCAATTTGCTGACACTTGCTTCGTTGGCGACTGGCGAGGATCCGGTAGCCATCGCCGAGCGTATCGGTGATGGCGGCGGCGGTGCGCTCAAGGCAACCGTTACAGAGGCCCTCAACGAAATGCTTGCACCGATCCGTGCACGTCGTGCCGAGCTAGCGGCTGATCCGGGATACCTGCTCTCGATCCTCCGCCAAGGCAATGAGAAGGCAAACGAACGTGCAGAAAAGACCTTGAACGAGGTCCGTGAAGCGATGCATATGGTCTACTGAGCTTCTTGGAACGCTCAAGGTGGTGGTTACTTCCGCGGAAGTAACCACCACCTTTTTTGAACCCTTTGCAGCTTTTTCCCCTCCTGGGTATGTCGATCGTCACAGTATCTATTAGGCTTGAGTATGTGAACGAGACACTACTTCCACGCATCCCGGCCACCGAAGTTTTCCCCGTCGTTGAGGACGGGAATTTGCCGGCTAAAGCAACGGTTTTTGAGGCATTTCCTATCCGAGCAACCGTCTTCAGGGAGGGCCATGATGCCTACGCTGCCGAGGCAGTTCTCATTCGCCCCAGTGGCTCCATCCATTCACGCGCCCTCATGCATGACATTGCTCCCGGCCTCGACCGCTACGAAGCGTGGCTGATGCCAGACGCGGTTGGCAAGTGGAGTTTCCGCATTGATACATGGTCAGACCCCTATGCCACGTGGCGTCACGACGCCTCAGTGAAGATTGGAGCCGAGGTCGACGTCGAACTCATGCTCGAAGAAGGCGCGCTCTTGATGGAACGCGCCGCGCGCGGAGAGGCCCTGAATAATCCTTCTCAAAAGCAGCCAAGTCGAGCAGGCATTCAAACACTACTTGCTGCCGCACAGGCCCTACGCGATACCACTCAGACTCCTCAGCGGCGTCTCTCCGCCGGCCTGGCTGCTCCGGTGCGCGCGGTCTTCCGCAATTTCCCACTCCGTGACCTCTACGGGTCAACCCGTAGTTTCCCTCTCTACGTTGCGCGAAACCGTGCCCTCGCAGGTGCGTGGTATGAGATCTTCCCACGTTCGCACGGCGCTTTCCAGGATAAGAAAGGACGCTGGGTATCGGGAACCTTGCGTACCGCAACCGAGGACCTACCGCGTATCGCGTCTATGGGCTTCAACGTTGTCTATTTGACGCCAATTCACCCTATCGGTTTAACCAATCGAAAGGGAAAGAACAACTCTCTGGTTGCTCACAGAGGCGAACCCGGTAGCCCCTACGGCATTGGTTCAGCGGAGGGCGGCCACGATGCTATTCACCCTGAGCTGGGCACTTTCGATGATTTTGATTATTTCGTTGCGCAGTCAAAAGAACTGGGCTTAGAGGTTGCACTGGATATCGCACTTCAGTGTTCCCCCGACCACCCGTGGGTCAGCGAGCATCCGGAATGGTTCACCCAACGAGCAGATGGCTCGATCGCCTACGCAGAAAACCCACCGAAGAAATATCAGGACATCTATCCCCTGAACTTCGATCGAGATCCAGAAGGAATCTACGCAGCGATTCGTGACATGCTCGAATTGTGGATTTCCCACGGGGTGACGATCTTCCGTGTCGATAATCCGCATACAAAACCCGTTCGTTTCTGGGAACGCCTCCTGGAAGAAATCCATACTCGTCATCCGGAAGTTATTTTCCTTGCCGAGGCTTTCACCCGTCCCGCGATGATGCGTACCTTGGGCGCGGTTGGCTTTGACCAGTCCTACACCTATTTCGCGTGGAGAACCGAAAAGCAAGAAATCGAAGAGTATCTTCAGGAGCTCGCACACGATACCGCGCACCTTATTCGTCCGACCTTCTGGCCGACGACACACGATATTCTCACTCCCCAAATGACTTCTGGGGGAAGTGCAATCTTTGCAATTCGCGCGATGCTGGCCGCACTCGGAGCACCTTCATGGGGAATCTACTCGGGATACGAGTGGGTTGAGAATATTCAACGCAAGGGCGCCGAAGAGCCCAACGATAACGAGAAGTATGAATTCCGGCCTCGTGATCCAAAGCTTGCCCAGGAGACGGGAATCCCGACTCTACTCACACTTCTCAATAGCGCTCGTGAACGCCACCCAGCACTGCGCCAGCTTCACGATCTTCGCATCCACCCCACGACCTCGGAGAAGATCCTGTGCTTCTCCAAGCATGTCCCCGCACGTTTCTCACCGACCGGATTGCCCGATACAGTCATCGTCGTGATCTCCTTGGACCCGGAAAACACGGTTGAAGGAGAAATCGATATTGATTTGAGCGGACTCTCCTTGGGGACATCATCGGCAAACTTTACCGTGGTCGATGAGCTCGACGGACAGCGTTACTCCTGGTCACGCACCAATTGGGTACGCCTGTCCCCCTGGGATCGATTGGGTCATGTCATGGCCATCGAAACCGAGTAATTATTAGAAATTATTTAAACGTGAGATGATGAACACATGGAACCTCAAGCGACAGCAGTGGCCACAGACGTCCTCGATGCGGTAGCCGAAGGGCGCTATCCTCTCCCCCACGATGTGCTGGGAGCACACCTCAATGACGGTGTTGTCACGATCCGCAGCGTTCACCATCTGGCCGATTCGGTCGAGGTGCTCACTCAGGACCATACCTACCCGGCAACCCACGAACACGGAGGTGTTTGGGTATGCGTCTTCGCTGCAGAAGACATTCCCGACTACCGACTGCGCGTGACCTACGGCGATCATTCGCAGGTCGTTGATGACCCCTACAGGTTCCTCCCGACCGTTGGCGAAATGGATACCTATCTGATCTCCGAAGGACGTCATGAGCGCCTCTGGGAGGTCTTGGGTGCCCACCTCATGCATTTTGATGGTGTCATGGGACCTGTCGATGGTGTTGCCTTCGCAGTGTGGGCTCCCAATGCGCAGGCCGTGCGCGTTGTCGGTGACTTCAATTTCTGGGATGGCACCGGACACGCCATGCGCACAATGGGTGCTTCCGGAGTGTGGGAACTCTTCATTCCCGGCGTTGGTGTTGGCGCCCGCTACAAGTTCGAAATCCAAGGACCATCGGGGAACTGGTTCCAAAAAGCAGATCCGATGGCTCGGGCAACGGAAATTCCCCCAGCCACGGCCTCGGTCGTCACCGACGTCTTCCACACATGGAACGACGAAGACTGGCTTCGCGCACGTGAGGATGCCAACCCTCACAACGGCCCCATGTCGATTTACGAGGTTCACGCGGGTTCTTGGAAGCAGGATCTGGGTTACCGCGGTTTGGCCGATGAGCTCATCCCCTACGTCAAGAAGATGGGTTTCACCCACGTCGAATTCATGCCTCTTGCTGAGCACCCCTTCGGTGGGTCTTGGGGTTACCAAGTCACTTCCTATTACGCACCGACCTCGCGCTATGGCACTCCCGATGATTTCCGTTACCTTGTGGACCGTCTCCACCAAGAAGGTATCGGCGTGATCTTGGACTGGGTGCCCGCTCACTTCCCCAAGGACGATTGGGCACTGGCGCGCTTCGACGGTACCCCGCTATATGAAGATCCTGATCCGCTGCGCGGTGAGCATCCGGATTGGGGCACCTACGTCTTTAATTTCGGCCGCAATGAAGTGCGAAACTTCTTGGTTGCAAACGCGCTGTACTGGCTTGATCAGTTCCACATCGACGGCCTACGCGTTGATGCCGTTGCCTCGATGCTCTATCTGGATTACTCGCGTAAGGATGGTCAGTGGCGTCCGAACCAATACGGCGGGCGTGAGAATCTTGAGGCGATTTCTTTCCTTCAGGAAGCAACTGCGACCTCCTACCGTCTGCATCCTGGAATTGTCATGATCGCAGAAGAATCGACCGCATGGCCCGGAGTTACTGCTCCGACCTCTGGCGGCGGCCTAGGGTTTGGAATGAAGTGGAACATGGGGTGGATGAATGACACCCTGCGTTATCTCTCTGAAGACCCTGTCAATCGTCGTTGGCATCACGGTGAGCTGACTTTCTCACTGGTTTACGCCTTCTCAGAAAACTACGTGCTGCCTCTGTCTCACGACGAAGTCGTTCACGGCAAGGGCGCACTTGTCTCCAAGATGCCCGGTGATCATTGGCAGCAGATGGCTGGCCTGCGTTCGCTCTTCGCCTACCAGTGGTCGCACCCCGGTAAGCAGCTGATCTTCATGGGGCAGGAATTTGCACAGGAACAAGAGTGGAATGAAAGCTACTCCCTGGATTGGTGGCTCTACGATCGGCCCGATCATGCCGGAATGGCAGCTTTGGTTGCGCGCCTCAACGAGCTCTACCGCAGCCACTCAGCACTGTGGAATGACACCTACACAGGTTTCGAGTGGATTGACGCCTCCGATGGCGATCACAACCTGATCTCTTATATCCGTAAATCCGAGGCCACTAGCGGCCACCGCGCTCAGGATGAGCTTGTGTGCGTGGTGAACTTCGCTGGTAACCCCCACGAGGGCTACCGCATCGGCCTGCCTCATGCGGGAACCTGGCAAGAGGTCGTCAATACGGATGATCCACAATATGGTGGTTCAGGAGTCGTTAATATCGGCGAGCTCGTTGCTGAAGAGATCCCCTGGAATGGACGCCCCTACTCGGTTGAGCTTCGCGTTCCTCCTCTGGGTGCTCTCTGGCTGGCACCTCAGCACTGAACTTCTGAGCACTAAGGGGTGTGGGGAACAGATTTTCATCTGTTCCCCACACCCCTTATCAGCTGACTGTTAACAGCTTTTAGATCATCAACAGCGCAGACAAACGCCGTCTTGCAGCCTTAACCTCCGGGGTATTCCCCGCAATTCGGAAAAGATCCAGCAGCCTGACACGGTAATCCTCACGCTGATCCTCCGGGCTGTCTTCGATGAGACGCAGAAGGACATTAAATGCTTCTGCAGTCTTTCCCTCATTGAAGAGTGCATCTGCCTGTGCGGAGGGATCACCGTTTTCCTGAGCCTCACGCAGCTTGAAATTAATCCGCGCGCGGTGATTCTTTGCTTCTTCATCGCGGGGATTGTGTTCAATGATCTTCTCCCAGGCAGCCCGCGCAGCTTCAAGATCTCCACGTTCTTCAGCTTCAAGGGCGGGGATATGCTCCTCTGGGATGGGTTTTGCAATATCGGATCCGCTCACAGCAATCCGACCGGTTACACCCATCTGCCCAGCAGCCTTCAGCAAATCCTCGATAACAGGGGCAATCTGTTCCTTAGCAGCAACACCTTGGAAAAGAGGAACCGGACGCGCGCCGACAAGAGCGACCGTTGTCGGAAGCACCTGTACTTGGAATGCCTGTGCGACTCGAGGGGCCTGTTGAACATCAACCTCAACAAGCTGGAAGGCACCCGCCTTTTCACGTGCGAGCTCTTCGAGGGTAGCCAGAAGCTGTTTAGATTCAAGAGATTGAGCAGCCCAAAGAACGAGGACGACCGGAACCTTTTGAGAATTCGCGGCAATGGCCTCGAAAGAGGAATCATCGCAGGAATCAATCAGCGGAATGTTGATGCCACCGGCACCACCTTCTCGGTTTGTCTGCTGAGAAGTGCTGGGGCCTCCCTGTCCTGCGGCGGAAGCGGCTGCACTGAGGTCGAGTGCACCGTGCGAATCTGCAGGTTGAGGATTGTGAGCATCATTATTCATGAAGAAGATCTCCTTAACGTTGATCAGGGTTCCCGGCGCCATCATCCTTGACGACCGAGCCAAGTGCGCGTTCCGCGCCAACGGCGCTAATCTGCTGCGAATCCGAGCCGGCCTTGGGGATGTGCAGGAGCACGGTCACAATGTAGGTTGCCGTTGCCTTTCCCTTGACCGTATCGTCATCGCCTTCTGCCAGTGCAGCAGTTGTTCCCCCGAGGCGCAAAGTCGAACGAGCAACAGTGCGCTGATAGGTCTGAGTATAGGTGAATGAAGCGGCAACAAGAGCTGAACCGTCGACCAGCTCGACACCGACAATCGGGAAATCAGCCGAGAGATCAGCATGCGCCTGAACATTTCCGGCAGCCTGAACCGCATCATTCAAGCTCTTCGCATCCTGCAAGTAGCGACGAGCAAAATCATCACCCGCATACTGATCGTTACCGGCATTACCGGAATTCAGCATGTCCACATAGCCCTGGAGCGCTTCCTTCGGGGTCTTCACGAATCCCTGAGCATCAGGACCAAGTGCAGCAGAGCCCTTCTCCACGTTATCCAGCTGGAATTGAGCTCCACCAAGCGCGCGTGCCCATCCGACGAGCTTGTATTTCGATCGCGCGTCGTCTTGAACTGCGAATGCGAGCACAGGAAGAGATGCCTGATCAGGGCTGGAAACATTCACGATAACGCGCGGCCACTGATCCGAATTTGTCACTGCAACCGAACCCTGGTTGACGACAAGCTTAGGCACCTCAGTATTCGTTGCTTTAGCAGCAGCATACTGGTCACTGCGCATACGCAATGCCCCACCCTCAAGTCGAGGTTCCAGAGCAGCAGCGTCACGCGTCGCATCAGCAGTATTGATAGTGTCCTGAATGGATCCAAGAACACGCTCGATGCGCGCTGAGTCTAGGTTCGGAGAAGCGGAAGAAGGCTGGGAAGTCACCTCAGGAGCAACTAGATCACGGCTGCTACATGCCCCAAGAACAAGTGCAGGCACGCACAGAACTGGGAGGATACGTCGTATTCTCATCGTCACTGTCCCTTCTGTCCGCGTTGCTTCGGTGAAATCCAGCTCCCCATGATCGAGCCCCACGAGCGCTTTTCTTCGGATCCATCACCGGTGGATGCTTCTTCTTCCTTCTCCACTTGAGGAATCAAGCCGGTATCGAATTCCTGGCCGCCAATTACTAAGCGTCCTTCGCCCTTTTCGCGTGCCTGACGCAGCGCGCGGCGCGAAGGAAGAACTGCACCCGGGCGAATACCGGACAAATCAATAATTCCCGTATCTGTTGATTCGCGAGCAGGTGGGTCTACTTCGTCATCGTGATAGGCAATGCCGTGGCGACCGCGACGCGGCTCAGAGTCCGAAGATTCATCCCGATCGGTCACAGAAGTTTCATCAACTTCAAAGCTCTCTTCTACGGCACAGTCCTCTGAGGATTCGACTTCTGGCGTTTCCTCGTCAAACTCGGCGACCTCAGTGAAAGCATCTTGGGCCGTTACGTCATCAGGCGTTTCCCCGCCCTCGATTGAGTCGCTGTACTCTTCAGCTTCTTCGTTGTCGCTTTGAAGGGTTTCGGTTTCAGCTTCAGAAGACTCAGAGTTTTCGTCGGTTTCAAAGAAGGCGGGATCTACCTGTTGAGATGTCCCTTCTTCTGCTTCGTCTTCCTTGCGCTTTTCTTCTTCAGAATCCACCTGACGTTCACGCCAAAGAACAAGACCGACCAAGGCAGCGGCAATGAGAAGACAGATGAATGTAATAACGCCAGCGGTGATTGCTAGAACATTCGCATGCGGCGTCTGCCAGGTCATGGTGACCGTCAAATCAGAGGGAGTCGTTCCATCCGAAGTAATAACCAGCGAACGCCCTGCTGCGACATCACGAAGCGTCATTGTCGCGGTCGAAGGAGCGGTCACCTCGTCAAGCCACATATCTCCACCGGCAGCCGACAGAGTTGGAGTCGCGCTGGGAGAAGGCGAAGGCTGAGCATTCTGATCAGGGTTTTGTGGAGCCTCACTGGAGGGTGAGGGCGAAGGAGAAGGCGACGAGGTTGCCGAGGTTGCGGAGTCATGCCCCTCGGTCAAAAGATTCTCACGGTTCGCCGAGATGCCAGTGATTTCCGCATAGGACAGATCAGAAACCCAAGCACGAACATCTGCCGCTGTACCCAGCGCCATCGTCACTTGCTTTCCCGAGGCAGAAGCCGCGGTAACGGTGACTTCGCCCCCTTCGAGCTGGAAGAGTCCCTCGCGGGTGATGACGACCGGCTGCTGGGGGGTAACAGTCGCACTAATTTGTTGGGTTGGCTTCCACACAGTCAAAGCCAATACCGCGACAATCGCAGCAATCACCGCAACTGCACATGCTGCAGCTGCTCCTGAAAATCTTCTGAGCTGGTCCACTCGGAGTCTCCTATTAATGGGATAGTGTCAACCTCTAGTTGTAACTCTACGGGCAAACAACACGAGTGCATACTGGAGGTGTCTCACGCCACGTGCACGTAGCCAATCACGCTCATTATGCCGGGCGAAGACCACGTTTCCAACAGTTCAGGTGCCAGTGTCGCCGAGCGCGAACTCCCTGATCCAATCCATAGGCACGTTCTTCGGGCCATGCAACGACGTGCGCGCTACCGACGGCAATTGTTTGCAGACACGCAGGACAGGTATAGGGCTTCGAAGAAGAACGAAGATATTGGACCTGATAGGACTCGCCATCAGGTCCAATTTCGCTGCGCGCAAGTGAGGCGAGAGCCGACATCTGCAATGGCCGACTCTCGCCCCATGGACGCTTACGAGATCGTTTTCCTCTCACTCAACTACTGTGCCACGGCGAACTACGCGACGCACATTGAGCTCAGGATCCACCTCGACAATATCTGCAAATTTCCCAGCCTCAAGGCTGCCCACTCGCGGATCGCCCAAGATCTTGGCTCCTTGAGTTGATGCCATGTAGACGGCATCCACCAGAGGAATTCCTCCCAAGGTCGTTGCCACGCGAACACAGTCAAGAAGGTGCGCAGTGCCACCGGCAATAGAATCGCCCTGAGCCAGGCGCGCGATACCGTCACGAACGACAACATCTTGAGGACCAAGCGTGTAGGAACCATCAGGCATACCGGCTGCAGCCATCGCATCCGTGATCAGCACAACGTGATCGCGACCGACAAGTTCGTAGACATCGCGAACAAGAAGTGGATCAACGTGGACGTTATCGCAAATTAGCTCTGCAACCGCACCACCACGGGCTGCATCTGAAAGAAATTCTGCGATCGGACCGGTGTCGCGGTGGTGCAGTGGACGCATGCCGTTGAAAAGGTGCGTGATCGTCGCACGAGGGCCGCGAGTCGTCGAAGAATCTGCAAAATGCTCACGTGAGTATTCCAAGGCTTGACGCGCGAAGGTCGAGTTCGAATCCGTATGCCCCCACGAAGGAATAGCACCCCCATCGATCAGCGCTTCGGCAACAGAACCTTCTCCAAATGCACGGGGCTTTTCCGGAGCAAGAGTCATTGAAAGTGCATATCCCTTGCATTCATCAATGAGTTCACGGGTGAGATCGGGATCTGGATCAACAATGTAGGTCGGATCCTGGGCGCCACAACGCGCATGGGATACGAAAGGCCCCTCGAAGTGAATACCCGCGATTTCATCCTTTTCGGCAAGCGAAGCTAGGGTGCGAGCACGTGCTTTCAAGGTGTCAGCATCAGCGGTGACACACGAAGCGACCAAGGAGGTCGTACCGTGACGACGGTGTTCCATGACGGCTTGCATTGCGGCCTCGGGAGTCGTTGCGTTCGGGAAAGACTCCCCACCGCCTCCGTGACAGTGCACATCGACAAGTCCCGGAAGGAAAGTCGAGCCACTTGATTCCGGAAGCTCGCGAGAGAAATCAGATGCCGGGCAAATATGAGAGATAAATTGGCCTTCAACGGTGATGACACCATCTTCGATGATGGAATCTTTCAGGACGATGCGGCCTCGCATAACTTGTGAATCCATACGAATATTTTCGCACATTTTCAGCTGCGCGATCACTTATTTGCCGCTCAAATACTCACCGATTTCTTCAGCTTTTTCCAGCAGAGCTTGATCATATTCGTCTCGCACCGAGTCTAGAAACGCATATCCTTTGCGCGGATCCTGTACGGCAATCACCCGGCCATCTTTGATAACAATTGGACGAAACATCCCATTCTTTGCGGGGCAAATCGCTCGCTCTGCCTCAGAACTGGCCATGCTACTCCGGTCGGCATATCCCACATGGATTTCATCGAAAGAGGGACAAGAAAACAGCGCTCGAGCAGCATCTCCGCAGTGGCTCAATAGCGAGTCAAGATCGGCACGTTGATATCCAGATTCACCGAGAACGATAGGACGGTCACCTCTTAAACGCACCGCACGTTCCAGCGCAGCCCGAGACTCACGTTTCGTTAGTGATGTCCAGCGAGAAAAATCCTCGACACTGACCGGGCCGTGCCCCCAAGCATAGCGACGCGCAAGCTCCGCCAGCGCGGCCTCGTGATCGGCTTCTCCCTGGGCAACCCCTTCAGCAACGGGCAAAGGCCTCGCATCACAAAAAAGGAAGGAATTACCCCGCCTAGGACCGCCAACTAGGAAGCCCTCAATATGCAACGCGAGGAAAAGATTACGACGGTCAAGGAAAGTCCCCTTCTCCCCCGCTCGCAGGGCTGCCTCGCGTTGCGGGCGCGTACCCGTTCGGATCCCTTCCTGCTCCCAGGCCGCGCAGAGTTCTTCACGGCTTTGAGGTCCCACCGAGGCAATGCGCGAATATGCGACCTGCGCAGCTTCTTCAATACGCGCGCGCGTCAATCCCTCTTCCTCAAGGGAACGCATCCACGCGCGATACCGATGCCGAAGCACCTGACGCAGCCAATGGTGATCATTCGCGCTGGTGACATGAATTGTTCCGCGCATTGGCCACGAACGTACGAGCTCAGCAGACTCAAAGGCCTCATTAATTGCACCAATAGAAGGCTGTTTGACGCGTAGATTAATCGCCCACGGAACCGAAGAAGGAAGTTGCGCCTGCAAAGCGAGCATATTCTCGACCGCAGCAATGGGATTATCCGCAGCCGTTTCTGCGACGAGGCCTTGGCTAATAATGCGCGCAAGGCTCAGGCTGAGTTCAGCTTGAGTCATTAGAAGAGACGGGAATCGGGATCGTCAAAACCTCGCATGGCGTCGTAATCGAGAATGAGGCAATCAATTCCGCGATCCTCGGCCAAGGTACGAGCCTGTCGCGTAATCTCTTGAGCAGCAAAGATCCCTCTAATCCCGTCAAGCAAAGGATCGCGGCCCAAAAGGGACAGATAGCGCGTTAACTGATCAACACCGTCCATTCCTCCGCGCCTTTTAACCTCGATTGCAACGGGCAGCCCCTGCGGATCGCGGACGAGCAGGTCAACTGGACCAACGGGAGTGGGATATTCGCGACGTACCAGTTCCCAGCCTTCGCCCAGTACCTGCGGTACCTGCTGTGCCAAGAGTTCTTGAAGGTGGGTTTCAACACCGTCTTTGACAAGTCCGGGGTCGATACCAAACTCTTCGGTGACGTCACTGATGATCTCGTGAATGCGAATAACTAGTCGGTCATCAGTCTTATCAGATTGGACCTGCCACACCTGGGTCACGCCATCCATTTCTTCCCCCTCTTCGGGGATTTCAGTGGTGACTGTACACGGGGCATTCATCCAATTCAGAGGTTTATATGAACCGCCATCAGAGTGGATCAGTACAGAACCATCCGCCTTGTGCATAATAAGGCGGATTGCGCGGTCAAGGTGCGCACTGAGGCGGCCCGAGTAATCAACCGTGCATGAAGCGATAAGAACGCGCAAAAGCTTACCTTTCGGGAACTGGCGGTGTCGTGGGAATAAAACTAGAGCGTAGAGCCATGTTCGATAGCGGGAGGTTCGGATTCTCCCCACGATACAAGCCCGTTATAGGTCAGTGGTTCAACTGCAATGTCCAGAAAAACATCCCCTGATGTCAAACGGACCTCAACCATTGATCCATCGGTTGAGCGTTGCAGGGGAAGGGAGACTTCAAGTCCATGTCGGGGAAGGACAACATGCGGTTTCAGTGAAGGGGCAACCAAGCGATACCAACACAGGCGATCGCCCTGATACTGACCGATTCCTGACATCCATCCGGAATGCGAATCAAGTCGCGCCCACGCCCGAAAAGCACCATCTTGTTGATCGAGATGACGCGCCCGCAGATTAAGGAGTAGCCAGACGACAAAGAGGGCAAGGAGGAGCATCACGATAATGTTCAGCACAACCATGAAAACCTCCTGAAGAAAATGAAAATGAGGGTGTGCGGACAGTTTAAGCCCGCACACCGCTCACTCACATCTGGGAGGCGTGTTCCACGACAATCGTAATAAAGTCGGAATCTACTGAAGCCAGACCTTTATCGATATCGAAGTCGACAACTCCTTGCTCAGTCGTGATACTCACACGTCCGGGAACAAGACCCGCAAGAACTGGCTGTCGTCCCGGAAGCACACCGATGGAGCCATCCATTGCCGGAAAGCTGACCTGAGATGCACTACCGTGCCAAAGCCTGCCTTCGTGTGAAACGATCTCGACCTGCAACTTATCGGTGGCAGGCACGTCAGTTATCCTTCTCGATCTCGTGCCAACGACGTTCAAGATCGTCGATGCCACCAATGTTGTAGAAGGCCTGCTCCGGGACCTGATCGTAGTAGCCCTCAGCAATACGCTTGAAGGCCTCGATGGTCTCTGAAAGCGGAACAGTCGAGCCCTCAACACCGGTGAACTTTTCAGCCATGTAGGTGTTCTGCGAGAGGAACTGCTCAATGCGACGTGCGCGCGCAACGGTGACCTTGTCTTCTTCAGACAATTCATCAACGCCCAAAATGGCGATGATGTCTTGCAGTTCCTTGTTCTTCTGCAAGATCGCCTTTACGTGAGTAGCAGTGTCGTAGTGCTCACGACCGACCAGTGCCGGGTCAAGGATTCGAGACGTCGATGCCAATGGATCAACGGCGGGGTAAATACCGCGTGATGCAATTTCACGCGACAACTCGGTCGTTGCGTCCAAGTGGGCGAAGGTCGTCGCAGGTGCCGGGTCGGTGTAGTCGTCTGCGGGAACATAAATTGCCTGCAGAGACGTAATCGAGTGGCCTCCAGCAGAGGTAATACGTTCCTGAAGCTGTCCCATTTCATCAGCGAGGTTCGGCTGATAACCAACAGCAGAAGGCATACGACCCAGAAGCGTCGAAACCTCTGAACCGGCCTGGGTGAAGCGGAAGATGTTGTCGATGAAGAGCAGCACGTCCTGGTGCTGAA
>ERZ772979.274-NODE-274-length-40201-cov-7.613685_pt1 | contig 40201 bp, 48 predicted proteins | sample MGYA00511130_ERZ772979 | MGnify/ENA primary metagenome ERZ772979 (study PRJEB29015, sample SAMEA2738103) | human oral metagenome | biome: human oral; feature: human-associated habitat; material: saliva | place: China | collected 2186 ...
CACTTCTTTTAAACACCTGAAATGCTTGCTTACACCACTTTTCGGGACACGACCGGTTTCTGTTACAAAAGCAGCTCCATTAGGCGTTGGCGCTAAGAAAATGTGTCGAGTAGGTGAATCGGCGGCCCATAGAGGCTCTTCTCGCGAGAAAAACACCTACTCGAAGCCATTCCTTAGCATATTTTGAGGTCAGGACCTCAAAACGCCTACTGCGCTGGACTCCAGACGCTTGAGCTATACCCATCCTGTCGCGCGGACTCGGTTCTGAGTTGAGCGAGGAGATTTATAGGTGGGGCACTTCTCACTGTGTTTTCCCTTTATAAATGTCATTAAGCACATAGTTGAAGGGGTCTTTCATGGGAACAAAGGTGGCAGGAACGTCGTTCGTGCCTAACGCCTCAGGTAACCAGTTAACCATGTATTCCATACCCGGTTCCTCGGTATTGAAGTGTCCGAGCGCGATGATGCACTTTTCTCGTCCGAACATCGCAGAATCGCGGATATACTCCTGTACGGTGAAGTCGGTCAGCTCCATGGTTACAAGGCAGTCTATGTCATGAGTCTCAGCGTACATGAGTTCATCATCGTCTGGCCCACCAATGAGATGCATCGGAAAATGGATACGGCTTACCATGGCTTCGGTATTGCCGATGATACGGGTTCCATTAAGTCCAAGTCTCCGTACGATGTAGACCGCCAAATCCATGGCTCTCATGGGCGGAATCTGATAATCAAGGGGCATCGATGTGTCCTCCACACGGTAGTCAAGCCAACCGAGCTTACTTGCCAAGCCATAAAAGATACCATCTGCCATTTTGCCGTTGTCGATAGGCACCTGGGAGTGGATGTAGTCGTGGTTTCTCCATACGGCGCCATCCCACTCGTCAAGTAACGCCTTCTTTGCCTGGAAAGTCTTATTGAATGCCAAGAAGCCTTGCCGGTCTCCATGGTTCCAGAAGAGCGCCTCATGGCTGATAATGAGGTTATAGCCTAAGCGTTGGGCTTTACGGATGATGTCGCTTGTGGCCCAAATGCAGGTTACGATGCCAGTGCATTCTTGGGTGACATTGCCGTAGAGTACTTGGTCACGCGTCCTGACAGCGTCGACTGGCCTCATGGAGTTGAAAGGATCCAACCCTCTGCTATAATCCTTGCATTTCTGGATGACTTCGCTAATGAGCATAGGATACCTCCGTTCAAATAGATATCTGATAAAGAGGTATCCCTGATCTTTTAGAGAGACCCTAAGGGATACCTCAAGGATACATAGGGTCTAAACACTTAGGGTTTAAACACCTGCGGCCTATATCTTAGATGCCTGCGTCTTATTCATCGTCCCTATCAATATCGGCAACTGCCGTATTCATGAGCACCATGGACTGACGTGCTATATCGATTGCCGTCTCTATGGTAGTCTCGGTAAGCGGTTCATCGGCGAAGGCAAGTTCCAGTGCAAGCGCGACGTTAGTCCCTGCAATAAGGAATACATGATCGTTTATGTAAGGGGCAAATGCCTGGTTGACGCTACCTTGCATGATGTCGGCAAGAACGATGACTTCGTCCTTGGGGTCAATGTCCGCAAACACTTCAGCTATTTGCTTGGAGATCGGTGTCTCGTCGATATAGGCACAGATGACGGTCAATCCCTCAAGGTTACCAATGTAGGCCATAGTATCGGCTAAACCCTCGGCAAAGCGGTGATGCGAAGCAAGAATGATGTGTCTCACAGTGGTTCTCCCAATGATTTCGTGCCTGAGAGCGGGTCCATACACATGGGCCACTACATCTAAACATTACAAAAATCCAACAATACAAAAGCCCAAAGATCTCTCAAAGAGGATGGACGGCAACAGTTACGAGGCCGTCCAAAAGGACATTGCCTATCCTAGGATGCCAAAGGCGGCGCAAAGACAGCTGATGGCGATGATCCCAAGGATAACAAAGGAGAGGTTTGCTCCTTTCTTGATCAAACGATATACGATGGCTGTGGCGATAATTCCTAGTAGATTGGGGAAGATTAGGTCGATCACGCCTTCTTGGATTAGCAGTGAGATGTCTCCGTAGGTAAATACAAGCGGGGTATGTATGACCACGTTGGAATATATGAGTGAACCTACGACCATCAGACCTAGGATCGAAGCGGCTTCGGTGAGGACTGAGATCTTGTCGGCCATGGTTGTGATGACCGAGACTCCCGCATTATAACCCTGATTGTAGTTTTGCAAACGCCACACGAGAAAAGCCAACCATACGGCAATCCACAAGAAGATACCTATAGGACTGCCCTCTGTGGCCATATAACTTGCGATAGAACCCAAGATGGTAGGTGGGAGGATCCAGCAGAAAACGTCGCCGACGCCGGAAATTGGACCCATGAGGCCGACCTTAAGATCATTTTCAGCTTGCATCCCGGCTTCGTGACTGGTGTCCTCAAGGGCAAGACCGGCACCTAACACCAGGCCGCATACAGGAGGCGTGGCGTTAAACACGCAATCGAGTTGGTTAAGGACGGCTTTATTAAAGGCGTCCTCGTTTCCACCGTAGATTTTTCGGAGTGCATAGAACGAGGCAAAAGTAGCACAGGGGGCGTTTTGTGTGGCATAGGAGTAGGAGATGGTATCTGCAAGCCACATGCGGTGCGAACAGATGTCTAAGTCTTCTTTGGTGAGTACTGGCGTGTAGGTACCATCGGGTAGCGGGGTAGGTATGGGCTCTTTGAAGTCTGTTGCTGAGATGTTTTTTTGGTTTAAGAAATCCGTTACTCATCTTCGAGTTCACCTCCGTCGGTAGCCGTGGCAACTTGGCTGCCAGCGACACCCTCAGTGTGTAGTTTGAAGTAGCAGACGGCAACAATCATGCCGATAAGAGCAATGGGGAGAATGGGTAGGCGTAGCCATGCGGCACATACGAAGCCGGCGACCACGAATGCCCAGAACTTTTTGAGCGGCATGAAGGTAAGCAACACTGCAAAGCCTGTGCAAGGTAGGATGCCGGCAGCAACGTTGAGGCCCTTTGTGAACCATTCGGGCATTATGGCGAGAATCGTTTCGACTGCGGGTTGGCCAAAGAAGATCACGATGGCCATGGGTAGGGCGCCTTGAAGGAAGAGATAAAGATGGGATAGGAAGAAAGAACGCAGCATCTTGTCATATTCCCGCTTCTCTGCATAACCACGCATTACACGAAAGACCCAGGAGTTGTAGATCTTAAAGAGCACATCAAGTTGAACGTAGAGCATAGCCACTGCGATACCTACGGTAAGTCCTACTGAGATATCACCGTTTCCAGTGGTGATGGCGATAACGGTGGCCACCAAGCCGGCCATGCCATAGTCGGGGGCAGAAGAACCACCTAAACCTACGGCACCCATGGACATAAGCTGGATGGTGCCGCCCACCACAAGGCCGGTGTAGGGATCGCCAAGGATGATACCTGCAAGCCAACAAAAGAGCACATGCATAAGAGGAAACGTTTGGGTTGAGTAGTAGTCCAAAGCACGGATACCTGAGAGCAGGATAATCAAGAATGCTTGGAGTATAGTAACTGCCATTATTTACCACCTTTCTTTAAAGAGGGATGTACTCAGAGATGGGAATTGACTTGTCGGTAGTCATATAGCGAACCTCGACGTTGGTACCTGCCCTGGCAATGGCTTGGTAGATGGGGATTTGCCCATGTTTGATGAATACCCGGCGTCCCGCCTGGATGCCGTTTCCCGTTTCGTCGCCCGTAGGCAGCTGAGTGAGGCCTAACGTGAGTATGGGTACTTTCTGCCCCAGCTCAATGAGATCGAGAAAGACCTGTGGATCGGCGGCGATCACAAAGACTGTGTGGCCGTCATACTTACCAGCTGCGAAATTTGCGTAGGCCGTCTCACGCGAAATGATCGAGAGCGCTTGGCCGGATGGCTTTGACATCCTCATAGCACCTTTACGCACTTCGTCACCGGCGGTGGCATCATCAATGACCATGGTGCGCTGTGTTGCGTACATTGGACACCAGTAGCTCTGAACGATGCCGTGCAGAAGGCGGTAGTCGATCCTTCCTGCCTTAATGCCCATACTTATTACTCCTTTCTTTGTCCTTTCCATATCTTTTTGTAAACCATGCGCATACGACCTATTCGTCGAGAAGGGAATCGCCTCCAACCTGAGCAATATCTTTGGGCGTCGCAGCCACTTGGTTTCCATAGATAAAATCGTGTACATAGGCAATTTCGCTTATCGGAATCTCGACTTTGTAACGTTGGCAAAGATCCTTGAAAGACTCACGGAACCACTCTATGAACTCGGGATATCTGGTGACAGGAACCTCACTGGGGGGATGCGTGTCAATGAAGTTTTTGGTTACAAGGCGCTCAATGAGGCCACAAAGGTGTACATAGATACCGATGATTTTGCGCTGCTCTATGCGTTTACCTAGGAAATCTTGTAGGCGGCGTAGGCCGCGGTCAGCCTCGGCATAGAGGCGTTCGGGATTAAGAATGGTGATGGACTCAACCACGCTACGCAGCGTCACATTTCGTAATAGCTCACGATGGAAATGAGCAATGCCTTCAGGACCGAGTGTTGATCCGAGTGCTTTATCAAGGACCTCTGATGAACCATTGGCGATAATATCCTCAAGACCGACAAAGGGAATACTTGGGATACCCGGATCCATGGTGCCCATGACGGCGCATACACGATAGCTGCTAAAGACCGTGGCATTGGAGCCGTTGCGCAACAAATCGTAGAAATCGGTCGTTACGAGGTGTGCTGAGAGTTCGTTAGGCAGACTTGAGGCCACCAGTTGACGGATACGTTCAGCTGCGTCGTTGCCATTCTCGGAACAAAAAATTACGGCATCATGGTTGCGTGCACCGCGTAGGACATGCCATGTGGGGGTGAGTACTTGAAGCGAGCGGGTGAGTACCTCACCTATGTCTTCGGACGATATGAGAGCCGAACCGACCTCAAGTGCCATACCGGTGGAGACGTTGTTGATCATATAGAGGTCCCCATTGGCGATACCATGGACGGCTTTGTCGATTTCTGAAAGTGTGCCCATATCAACAAGTATGGCTATCGTAGGGGCGTAGGCGTATCGCTCAAGCAGGCGCGAGAGTTGTCCTGTGACATCAGAGACCCGCTGGTCATAGGCCATGTCAATAGCGTCGAAGACGCGTCGGTGTAGAATGCGGTTCGCTGCATCGGCGATGCTTGTGGCAGTGGAGTAACCGTGGGCAAGGATAATGCCTACATTTTGTCTACCCGTATGCGCGGAGTCGACCGCCTCTTTTACGTCTATGAAGAGGAGGATTTGCGAGAGCACATCAATCTCTACACCTAAAGCATTCATCGTTTCGGCTTTGATATGGTTAACGATAACGGCGGCTGTACGTGACCGTTTTGTGAGCAAGGCGAGAAGTGCCTGCAAATCAGTTGTGTTTGAGGTACGCCAGCGTGCGACGCCAGCTTCGCCCCACAGTTGGAGACAAAGCGACTGTGAAAGAGTATGGCAGGCCTTGCGGGAAAGCTCGATGCCATATGTGGAATCGGCCCGTTCAAAAAGGGGATTGAGCACCTGTTCGTAGGAAGCAAGGCGTGGGTTGGTGGAGTTTGCCTCAAAGTTAAGGTAATCCTCGTATTGATGCACGGTTTCAAGTGCGGAGGCAATGAGCTCGTCAAAAGATATCTTACCGCCTTGATGCGCATGATAGGCATCAAGAATAGTTTGGAAGTATCGTATCGCCCGCGATCTAATATCTGATGAACTACGTTTGTCTCCGGTTACGAGCTTGTCATCATCTTCCTGTACCGTGCTTGTGCTTAATATCGCGGCCGGTAAGTTATACGCGTGGATAACCAAATGCTTGTCGGTGCGGTTGAGGTAGGCGCTAGCACAACAGTTAGTGATGCAGGTACGTAAACCGTCCACATTGTCTGAGAAAGGAGCCTCTACAAGCGAGCGAAGGGCACCACGGCTGATGGCTATATCGGAGTCGACATGGCGACTTTCAATGCGTAGGAAATGCATTATTAGATCAGTGCGTTCGTCACCGGTGCGTTCTTTAAGGGAAGGTATGTTTACGACAATAGGTACCAGATGCGTGACCTGATGGATAATGGGGTTATTCGGTGGCAACGACGTGGAAAGGACGATGCGTGCGGACGGGACGGCGTGGATGTCGTGCAAGGGATCTGTGGTATGGCGCAAGTGCGTGAGTATGAGATTGCGTGAAATCTGCGAAAGGTGTTCAAAACCTGCTAGGTAAACAATGCCACCCGATGTCTCATTAAGGTGTCCGAACCTGTCTTTGGTACCCAGGAGGTCAGCAGCGAAACGCTCATCGTCGGTGGCATAATCAGCGCAGTCTATTGCAACATAGGTGGCTTTTGAAGGTAGTATCCCCACGTTTATACCGTAATCAAACATGAGATGCGAAAGCAGAGCTTTGCCTGTGCCCGGTTCACCTATGATGAGTACGGGTAGGCCATTAGTGGGATAGCGGATGGCGCTTTTTAGTTGTTCGATGCAGGGGGCAAGTGAGAGGTCATGGCCGATGGCTCTGTCGAAGTCATGACGGGTGCCATAACCAATGGTCGACATAAGGTCCGAGATGGAGGCATATTCAGCGCGGTCAAGTTTAACCTGTAAATAGCGTTCCAAACCCCTCTTATGCATAAAGACTACCGGGCGCGTATTAATTTTGATGACAAACCCTTCACGTACCAGATCATTTAGATACTGGCTGGCAAGGTTTCGTGAGACATTGATATCAGAGGCAATACGGGCTGTAGTGAAGGGGTCAAGTTTTTGTGGGTTAAGATGTCGAGTGATGGTATCTAAGTGTCTGAGTAATTCCTGTTTGGTATCCATCGCAGCCATTCTATGCCCCTCCTTTCGACAATGATCAAGATACGGCGGCGCATCGCTACTCTTTTTCTGTTTCTGTGTTTTCGTCATAATCGTTTTCCTTTCGACAGCATTGCATGGCGATGAACTCGGATTTATAGATATCTCGACACATATTCTCGACACTGTCCTAGAGGTACTCAAGTACAGAGGGACTTATATCGAATGTTTATGGGTGTGGATCAGCAGTACTTCTCGCATTCCGCTTCTTGCCGTTTGCCGAGAATGACCTGTGTCAAGATTTCGGACACGAAAAATCCGGGGTTTATGCCGCCCACAACACCTCCCTCGGCTCCGACAACGCGCTCTCGAAGCGCTCGAAGGACTCGTCCATCACGTCGGCCGGCACCCTGTAGCCGATTGTCGAGTGGGAGCGCCTGCGGTTGTAGAGGACTCTATGGAGCCGCCCACGGCGAACCCCGCCTCCTCGCGCGTGGCAGACGAGCGGCGGCAGTACATCTCGCTCTTGAGGACCGCGAAGAAGGACCCTGCCGCCGCGTTGTCGTGGCGGCTGCTGGTGCGGCCACACGAGAGCCCCACGTCGTCTTCCCTGGCCCACGACGCCAGAGCCCCGAGGTGCACTGGCTGCCGCGGCCGCTGTGGAAGATGGCCCTTCGGCCTTGTGGCCGCGCCTGCGGGCCAGCCCGAGGGCCGAGACGACTATGTCGGCGGAGACATGTACCCGGACACACGCCCACCCGACCGCCATGCGGGTGTTGAGGTCTATCACGGTGGCCAGGGACAGCCGGCCCTGCCCCGTGCACAGGTAGGTGATGTCGCCCACGAGCTTGTAGGTGGGCACGGGGCTGGTGAAGTCGCACGCCACCAGGTCCGGCTTCAGGGGCGCGCCCTCATCAGGTATCGTGGTGCGCTCCTCAGCGTTGGGTGTCACGCCGCGTATGCCCAGCTCGCGCATGCACTTGCGCACGCGGTAGAGCGTCACGAACCCGAGTTCGGGCGGCAGGAACGCGTTCACCATGCGCGCCCCGAAGCGGCGGTCGCTCTCAAGCCACACGCGCTTCACGGCGTCGTGCACGTGGCCCCACTCGTCCGTGGGCGCGCCGTTGGCCAGCCACGAGTAGAAGCCCAACCTGGACACCTCGAGCAGCCTTGCTATCATCTTAACCGGGTATTCGGCCTTCTCCGCTAGCATCAGGTGGTACCTGTCTACAACCTTTGCTCTTTGACAAAGAGGACCGCAGCTTTTTTCAGGAACTCGTTCTCCATCTCCGGCAACGATGCGACTGTCGCCATGCCAGAGGCACAGCGCATTGCAGCCACCGCAAAGAAGATACCCAGCAACCTGGTGAGCGCTATCGCAAACACCTATGGCATGAGCAGTGCAAAGCTCTCCAACATGGTGGGCGGCCTCTACCTTGACGCGATGCAGGAGGGCGCGGGGGCGAACGTCACGTCGTACATCGTCATCGGCATACTCGCTGCCGTGGTGGGCGCTGTTTTCGCGTTCAACTATTCCTCGGCCAACAAGACGCTCAAAAAGTGCATCGACCGGCTTGACGCCGAGGGCGTAATGCAGCAGGCATGTGACGAGCTGAGAGCCTACTCCCTCATGCTCGGCAATCCCAACAATCTCGTGCTTACCGAGCGCTTCATCTTTGACAAGCGCGCGAGCGCTGTCGTTCCCTACGCCGACGTCGTCTGGATATACCGGCACGTGACGAGAAGGAACTTCTCTACCATAAACTCCTTTGTGGTGTGCAAGCTGAACGACTTCAGCGAAATCAACTTCTACAACCGCGGCGGCAGTGGCCGGGGTATGGACCTTCAGCAGATCTTCGAGGCCATCGTCGGCAAGAAACCCGACGTTCTGGTCGGCTACACCACAGATAACATCAACGCCTATAAGCTCCGGGGAGGCAAGTAGTAAAGCAGGTTATCGCTTGTGAGCATGAGCGTCCCCACCGGGGACTCGTACGTATCTAGATATACATCATCTTTCATCAGTCCGCTTCTCGTTCGTCTCCCATGTGGCCGTGCTCGTTACGCGTGGGGTGCCTGTGCCTATGGAGCTACCTGACAACACCTATCCTGTGGGGAAGGCGGTGCTGGGGACGCATGTACATCCTCGACGAGAGTCTGTGCCCTGTTGAAAAAGGCTGCGGCGGCGTAAAGACGGACGTTGTGCCTACCTGATGAATGTCTACACAATCCCTCAGACGCGTGACAAAGGAGTGGCTAGAGAGAAATCGTTGACCGCCTAATGGAAGAGGCGAAGGCCGGCGGAGCAGACAAGACCTACCTTGAGGTTATCAATATGGCAAGAAGGTTGTATGCGAAGGTAGGCTTTGAGCACATGGAAGACTACATGAAACTCAGGGCACGGTAGTGTGCCGAATGTTGTCCGCGAGGTGTTCAACGGCGCGGCCTGGCAGCGCTGCATCGTACACCTTGAGCGCGATGCCTAGGGGGTGGTTCGCGAAGAGGCAGGACAAGACAGAGGCCGCAGCCGCGCTCAAGGCCGTCTTTTCCGAGCGGGACCCGAGCTGGTGCGGGCGATGTACCGAAAGGCCGTCGACGTGTTTTCAACCCGCTCCAGACACGCCGGCGAGCTGCTCGAGGATGCGGAGGCGGACGCCCTCGCGTACCTCGACTTCCCCTACGGGCACCACGTGAGACTGCGGACCAACAATGTCTAGGAGCGCGCCAACGAGGAGATCAGGCGCCGCACCAAGGTGGTCGGCGTGTTCCCGTCGGCAGAGTCGCTCAAGCGCCTTGTGGGGTCGGTGCTCATAGACGTGAACGAAGAGTGGCTGGAGATGAGCTTCATAGATGACGACTCCCTCAAGGACGTAAGGCGCAACTGTGAGAGTATAGAGCCTTCCAAGCCTGAGGTCGTCAAGAAGGCAGAGACGCTTATCCTTGTGGCAATCGAGGCTAAAAGAAAGGTGGCGTGAGGTCGATGGTGTAGACTGAAGACACGGTTTTAGGCATTGCCGCTCCAAGACAAAGGCACCTGACACCAACATTTGGCACACTACCTTATGGTGGGGGAGTCGGGGAACTTTTTATTTAAGGGACGAAATAAGATAGCACAGAGCAATTTGAGAATAGCACTATGAGGGGGCGGATAAATAGTTGGGCCAAATGTGGTCTCAGATGCCCACGCAGATCTGACAAGAACTATCTCTGAGGTTTTCCAAGGATCTGCATGGCGGCATTGCGTTGTTCATCTCATATGTAATCGTTATACTGCTGCAAAATCACATGAGAAAAGAAGGAGGAGATCGATATTGCCAAAGAGCAAGATAATCAAAGCCGTAGTCGATGACGAAGTTAGCCTCAAGCAATCGTTAACTCGTTTACAGGTAATTGCGCATGACGTTAGAAATAGTGAACTTGAAAAGTGGACCGAGAATGAGCTCGTAGGCTATCCGTCAGAAGACAGCGTGCCAGAGTATCGTCGCGTTAAAAGTGTTAACTTCATTTATTCAGGTATTAACAACTACACACTCAAGGTGGACAAGGCGCCTCTTGATCCTTCCTTTCTGGGTACGGAAATACTTGATCAGGTGACCAATGTTCGATTTGATCAAAGCATCTCAGCTCTTGAGAGTTTTCTGGGGGACACGTCTTCAGTCATTTACCTCGATAGATCGATACTTGCAGCCAAGGTGCAAGAGCGGTCTGATGGTGGCTTACAATGTTTTTCCATCAAGCAAGTTATCCCAATAGCCTTCTTTCAAAATGCAATTGCTGAAGTAAAGAATCGTGTCCTGAAATCGCTTCTTCTGCTGGAGGAAGAATACGGCAACCTTGATGATCTCGGCGTTGATATCAGTAGCCAATCATCGACAAAGATTAACTACGTGAACTATAAGATCAATAGTGATGTTCTCCATATTCAAGTGGACCCACCTACCGAAGTCGATGAGCCAGTTTCGCGCAAGATTGCCTGGAATATCATCGTTCCCATTATTGTCGGCATCATTTGCGCCGTTGCGGGGTCAGTGGCTACCAAGCTCTTGGGGGCATAGTCTAAATCCAACCCACAATATTAGCATCACCATACTTTCTGAAAGGCTTTTTATATGGATACACCCAATAAAATCCTCGGCGAACAGAGAACTTCAGCGTAGAGGATTGGTGAAGAGAGTATCCGATGGACTATCACAAGGCTATCGAGTCACTGACGTTCGTCTCAAACAAAGACGAGATCCTTCTCAACGTCTTTGGTATCCGCAAACTGCATGTTCCGGATACTTTAGATAAATACCATGGGCTCGGCCCCAATGAATCGTTCAACAAGAAGAAGCTGGAAACCCTTGATAGTTCTCGCGTGTATATGGCTACGGTTGCATCCCTAAGTCTGTTCGATTGTCGTGCCTACTACAGGGTAGATGCCATCATTGAACGTTTCGGCTCGGAACCTGCCTCCACGAAGTAGTTCAAGATTCCGGCTTCCTTGACGTCTATTACACCAGCTGGGAGGGCATGTTTCGGTCGTACCCGAAGGTTTTGGTTTCGGACTCATAAGTGATCGCGCCGTTGTCGTACCCGACGTTGCGCGTATAGTTGCCCAGACTCTTCACGGAAATCTTGGGGATTATGATTTCCTTCGCGTTGCGGCCGGCCCGTATCATGCGCCACCTGCTGTTCAGCACGGTCGAGCAGACCGTCCTCTTGTATACGACGTCCAGGACCGTGATGTGGTTCTTGATGTATGCAATGGAGTTTGGCATGGTCAAACCCCTTATTCGTTATCGGATTCGTCGAGCCCGTCGAGCTTGCGCCAGTGTTTCATGGTTCTATCCTCGTCGGAGGCGGTCCTCGTGTTGGGGGAGTCCGGTGCTGCTGGACGAGCCGCTGTCGCTGGACATGTGCTTGGCGAAAAGCCACGACTCGGTCTTCTTGAGCTTGGATATGTCGCCCTCGTAGTCATCGAGGACGATACAGGCCGCCTTAACGTTACGACACCCCTTTAGCTGCAGGGAGAAGTCGACGTGCTCGTCGGCGGACGCCCTCTTGACCTCGGCGCTCTTGGCGGCTCTGCGATCTGCCTCTCATAGTCGGGGTGGCTGCGTTCGTGCTTGCGTTGCCCCGTCTACTTGCGCTAACGCCGCTTGCTGGGCCTGCGTACCATTCTGTTCACCGTCCATGTCCTGCCTGCCTTTCGCCGTTAAGGCGGGCAAAATGAACGATGCCCGTACCCTTACCGACACGGGCATTGTCGAATCACGTCACAAAGTCGCGCATCAAGAGTGTCATGGCTGGTTGTTGCGGCAATGTTTCAGGTAAAATTAGAAGCTAATGAATTGGAGCCAAGGGAGACAGAGGTCATACATTTGGAAGAACAGAAGCAAAGCCTTGAATCCGTCATCGACCAGTGGATCAAGAAACAACCCAGCTGGTATTCGGCAGCACTTCATATTGTCCTTCAGGGTGCTTTTACTGATAGGCAGGTTGAAGCTCTCGCGGCTGCAGCTTGCAAAGAATCAGGTATCGACCTCGGCATCCAGGGCAATGTTCAGCTTGTGGATTATCAGTCGGCCGATCTTGGAGGTGAAAGCTCTTCCCAACGTGTGGTTTTGCTTGAGTCCGTTACGGCAGAAAGCGGAATCAACGCAATTGAGCCAGGATCCAAGCTCAATCTAGGAACATCTGGCATTACTGTCATTTATGGCAATAACGGTTCGGGCAAGTCGGGGTTTAGCCGAATCTTGCGTAACGCCTGCACCTCACGTTCAGGCTCGTCAGAAATCCTGTCGAACGTTTTTGAAGACAACGGTTTACCATCTGCTGCCTTCGATGTGAACATCGATGGCACTTCCATGTCATTTGCGTGGAAAGATGGCGATTCGTCCTATCCGGCATTCCCAGAGGTTGCGTTCTTCGACGCTGCTTGCGCAGCAATAGAGGTCGGCAACAAGGACAACGCAATGCTCTACATGCCTGGTGTGATCTCGTCGCTTATGCGTATGACTGATCTAATCTCTGCAGTTGCCGCACAGTTGCAGACACGTGAGAGCGAATTGACCGAATCTCTCAATATGGGGCTGGTACCTTTCGAACTGCGCAGGCTATCCAGAGTAGAGACGCTTCTATCATGCGCATTAGAAAACGAAGCGATAAGGCTCGTAAATGCAGCATTGCTAAGCCCGCAGGATGAATCGAGACGTAGAGCGCTTCCCAAGCTCATAGACTCAGACCCGGACGTTGAGGTTCCGAAGGTCGAACGGCGTCGCTCCCAACTTGCGGCAATGCGGCAAAGACTGGTCGACCTTTACAAATGTTGTCAGCCGAAGTTCTCCGGGGAATACGAGTCGGCTCAGGATGCTGTAAGGAAAGCCACCGAGGCTGCCAAAGCGGCAACTGTCCTCGCAAGTGATAACTCAGAGCTAAACGGCTTTGGCAGTGATGCGTGGAAGTCGCTTTGGGAAGCCGCACGACTGTATTCCGATAGCCTTGCTTATACCGACGTCGCGTTCCCGAAATTGCAGGAAGACTCGCTATGCCCGCTTTGCCAACAGCCACTAGGAGAAGCGGCTCTTTCCCGTATGCGCTGCTTTGAGGATTATGTTACTGGCGTTGCCGAGAAGAACCTTACCGAAAAACGCAAGCTATTGGGTTCCCTGACAAATCGCTTCGTCAGTGCGGTCGATGCCGTCAAATCAGATAAGGCCGGAATTAGCGTTCTGGCCACAGACCAAGCGAGATCCAGCATGGATTCACTCGTATCCGAGCTTGAATCAATCGCGACTGCCCCGGACCCAAACGCACTCATAAAGCTTTCGGGCTTAATAGAGCTTGCAGGCACGCAAGTGAAGGGCGAACTCGACGGACTCGACCAACGCCTGGATTCTTTAAGAGCGAACCAGCAGCCTGGTAACGCAAACAAGCTGAAGGCGGAACTCGAAGAGCTCAATGGTCGCGCATGGATCTCCGACAACAAAGACATCTTGATAGCGGATGCAAAGAAGCGAGAGCAGCGTAATGCCATCGAATCTGTTCGAAAGAAATGCAGTACACGACAGGTCAGCACGCTCGTCTCGGAGGCTTCACAGGTTGAGGTTGTGGAACGTGTGCAAGCGGCGTTTGTAGACGAGCTCGACAAGCTTAAAGCATCAGGCCAGCAAGTCGCCATCTCGACCCGCGTACGGGCAGGTCAGGAATACCAGCGCATTGCTCTAGAAGGAACAGTTGCGTCTCCAAGGAACGTGCTCAGCGAAGGGGAGCAAAAGATTGTGGCCTTGGCTGGTTTCTTCGCACTCGTAGACGTGATGCCGGGTGATTCCTCGGTCGTTCTCGATGATCCTATTACCTCGCTAGATCATAGATGGCGCAAAGCGGTCGCCGCTAGGATTGTAGAAGCGGCAAAGTCGCACCCGGTAATCGTATTTACGCACGAGCCCGTGTTCTGCGTCGAGATTTCCGAACTTTCGGCACAGAGTGAAGTTCCAGTCACATATCGAACCGTCCAGAGGCGAGGGGCCATTGCTGGCGTTGTATTGAATGAGTTAGATTGGGATGCTAGTAACGTCAAACAGCGCGTAAAACTGCTCAGGAACAAAGCTACTGACATCGGACGCCGTTACAAGGGTGGCGAGATCAAGACTGACGCTGAATTGGGCAGAAAGGTGCGCGATTGCTATAGCGACTTGCGCACAACATGGGAGAGAGCAGTTGAGTCCGTTTTGCTGAATGGTGTTGTTAAGAGGTTTGAAAGACCAGTACACACGAAGCCACTGAGGCGGCTTTCCGACATAACGGACGACGACATCAGAATCGTTGAGGAAAACATGACTAAGTGTTCATTGCTCACCAACGCACACGACGATCCGCCCGCCCCACCAGATGAACTCCCAACGATCCAAGAGTTCGAGGCCGATGTTGACGTGCTCGAGAACTGGCGTAAAGCCATTGAGATGCGACGTAAAAAATCGTGAGCACTGTATACCACAAGGAAAGGGCGCGATATGCCTATCATCATGCTTGAATCGCCAGAGGCGCAGAATCTCATGGAGCGTGATTACCGCCTGCGCCACCTTATGCAGGCGGTAGGCGATCTCGAATGCCGAAAGCCTGAATTGGCTTTTCATAGCCTTGCGCACTCCATCATCGAGCAGATGCTTTCGATGAAGGTTGGGCGGGCTATCGAAGAACGCTTGCTCGACCTATGCGAAGACGAGTTGATCCCTGACCGTGTTGCTCGCCTAGCACCCGAGTCCATCAAGGCATGTGGTATGTCGATGCGCAAGGCCCAGTACTTACACTCACTTGCTGAGTACGCTCTTACGTATGATTTGGAGTCTTTTGCCAACTTGCCAGATGCAGCAGTGGGCGGGGAGTTGCAGAAGCTGCCAGGTATCGGTAAATGGATCTGCGACATGTTTCTGCTCTTCTACTTGGGAAGGTCAGACATATTGCCAGTTGAAGATGGTAATCATCGGATGTAAGCCCGGTGGAACTGTAAGTCTGCTGAGGTTCATTCAGAATACGCTTTCTAATTCAATTAAGACTAAGGAACATGCAGGCGGGTGGATTAAAAAGTATTGTAATGGAGCTTCGATCCCTCGAGGCCGAGAAGAGCTGCCCGCCCATGGGGCAAGAACAGACCGTCGGTGGTGTCCAGGATCTCGACTCTCTCGTAGTCCATGGCGCGTAGTCTGTCCGCAAAGGCGTATATATCGCCATAGCGCCTAGGTGTCATGAGGTCATGGATGGCAAACGTCCCGCCCTTCTTAAGGGTTCGCAGCGTCTCAAGGATGAGTGCCTGCTTGTCCGCTCCGACTATATTGTGGTAGACGTAATTGCTTGTTACCACGTCGAAGGTCTCGTCTTCGAACGGTAAAGCGGTGGCATCTCCCTTCTGGAACACTACATTGTCCACGCCTTCTGTCTGGGCGTTATCCTCACACAGCTGCAGATTGTACGATACATACTCTTTGCCCCAACGATCAACCCCGACCATAGAGCCTTTGTGGGCTGCGCTTAGCACAGGCAATTGTGAGTGCCCCGCTCCCGCATCCCACGTCGAGCCCCACGCCGCCCTCGGGCAACTCGACATAGCCGGCAATGCCCTCCACCACCTTGCGTGATATCTGACGTGAGTCGTTATAGGAGAACGAGCTGTAAAGGTAACCCACCCAACAAGTGATGGCCAACAGTACCAAGGATACGATTCCAAAAGTCACAGCGAGGACAGCCTTGAGTGTTTTAGCGGTACCTACACCTGCGATCCCGAAGAAGATCCAACACACAAGGGTGGCTGCCGTTCCTACAATCAGACCATAGAGCATTCCCTTTGGTATTCAGTTTTTGTAATCAGGTCGCATCGATTTCATGTATTTCCTCCGTGCTATCAGTTAGAAACTACTATCAACCAGAAATTTCAACTCAGAATGGTCGATAAGGACAAAGTCAATGATAATGACTGTGGAATGTATAGCATTTCCATTTCCACTCCTTGCAGAAATGTCATAGACGCTACAAAGTATGATATACTGCCATCAGTGGACCCGCCATGCCTCTCTCTTGACGAAAGTTAAGATGATGCAAACTTTGGCGGGTGTTTTTTAAGGAGAATATATGAAGTACCAAAAGCCATGGATCTCATTTGAGGAACAGGCCGATAGGCTAGCGAAGCGTGGACTCATCTTCAACAGAAGTGAGCTTATCTCTCACCTTATAGATGTCGGATATTACCGGTTGAGTGGCTACTGGTACATTTTCAAGAAAAACTCGAAAAGCGGAGACGAGTCTTTTGTTGAAGACACGAACTTCGAAAGAGTTTGGGATCTATATACTTTTGACCGACAGTTAAGGCTTGTAGTTCTTGATGCAATAGAGCGCGTTGAGGTCTACACACGAACCCAGCTTGCCTACTGTTTGGGGAAGACCACAGGACCGTTTGGTTTCTTTGATAGAGCCACACTTCCCAACATGGAACAGGAAACTTACGGACATTTTCTTTCGAGATGTTTTGCCCAATACGCTAGGTCAAAGACACTGTTTATTGATCATTTCAAGAAAAAGTACGGAGATTCACATGGGCTTCCTCCATATTGGATACTCGTGAATATCATGGACTTTGGTATGATGCTTACTTTATTTAGGGGCTCTCCAGACACTGTAAAAAATGATATCGCCAAGGAAATTGGCGTACCGGTGAAAGTCTTTGAGTCATGGCTTCTCATGCTCAACACCGTTCGTAACTCATGTGCGCATCATGATCGACTTTGGAATAAGCGACTTAATAACAAAACAAAGATCCCGCGAGGTAGCAAGTATCTTGAGTGGCATAAACCTTACGAAGTCGATAACAGCTCTACGTTTACGCTCCTCACTATCCTTAGTTACTTGCTTGAGCGTATTGCCCCAGACACGTCTTGGTATGACAAGATTGTTCGGCTTATAGCAACACAGAGTGAAGAAGACCTTTATCGAATGGGTTTTAAGGATGGCTGGAAGTCCTGTCCTATATGGACGAAGTGGCTTTCCGAAGGGTAGTTCTGCTCCATATAAACTATCCCTCGCAATCTCATGCAGAAGCCGTGTCCAACGGCGACAAACCTCGGGGCAAGTTCCGACAGGTCGGTCTTGAGCTTTTCGAGCGCTTCCGGTCGCTTGGCAACCTCGACTATCGTCTCTACCTCACGGTGGTGTTTAAAACCTATGCTGAGCACAGGGAGAATTTTCTCGTCATCCACAGACAAGGTCAGTCATGAATGCTGCGTGATGCCATTGAAGAGGCATTCGGCTTTTCTGAGATGGTGGCGCATGCGACTCAAGGACAGCAATTCAAGGTCTCATACCATATCGGCGGCATCTTCAACAACATGATGCTCTGGCTCGAGCACAACATGGAAGAGATACCTGAAGAGTGGTAAAAATTGCAATGTCGTATCGACCTGCCGGCGCCATGATACTCTTGTACGCCCGTTCCTAGATCAAGGGCATCCTCTGTGTAAGAGCAGCCTCCGACTGTGAGACGAGCCCATGTCCGTCTCGCTAAGTCTTGTCTGCCGTGATATCGTGGTTCTTGCAAGATTCGTGATCTCTGTAACCACCTCCACTGGAAGTTCCGTGTGCAGGATTGAAGCATTTCTCGCCGAGGACCCTTCTCGTTGAAGCCCTTCTCTCTGGAAATGTTCCTCTCTGGAGCGTTTTCTGCTAAGAAAGGGCGACCATTAGGTGTTTTTGCTGGCGAGAAGGGCCTCTAAAGGGGTCAAATCCACCTAATGGTCAAGTTTTCTTAGCAGTAGGTGCCTAATGGTCGCGGATTCTTAGCAGATTTTGAAATCCCCCTAAATCCCCCTTAAACTCACATGCACCCGCCGCTTTTCTACTCGCGTCGCCCTTGCTACCTGCTACTTTTCCACCCGCGCCGACGAGGCTGCCCGCTGCCACCGCTGTTGGCCACCCTGCCTCTGCTGCCTTTCCACCTATGCCAGCTTCCATCGGGCGCTCAAAACGTGCTTGCCCCAGAAGTCCGCATAGGCACCGTTTAGTGCGAGCAGCTCATCGTGTGTACCCTCTTCTTCAATGCTCCCCGATGCATTCAAAACGATGATCTTATCGGCCATCTTGATGGTCTCCAGCTTGTGGGCGACGGCAATCACCGTCGATGATTTGCGCAGCTCTTCGATAGACTTGACGATGTTGGCTTCGTTTTCAGCATCGAGTGCCGAGGTTGCCTCGTCAAACAGGACGATGGGAGCCTGCTTGAGCAGCGCACGGGCAATTGACACACGCTGACGCTCTCCACCCGAAAGGGCGCGGCCGCTTTCGCCGCAAACCGTATCCCATCCGTCGGGGAGACGCTTAACGATATCGGTCACGCCTGCCAAATCGGCGACCCGCTCGATATCGCTATCGCTGGCATTCGGACGTGCAAGCAGTACGTTATTGCGCAGCGTGTCGTTGAACAGATAGACGTCCTGGAAAACGAAGGAGACGTTCTTGAAGAGATCCTCGGTGCTCAAATCGCGCACATCGACCCCACCGATTTTCATGGTGCCTGCAGTCGTGTCATAAAAACGTGCGGCAAGCTTGATCACCGTCGTCTTGCCGCAACCCGATGGCCCCACGATGGCGAGCATACTCGATGATGGAACCGTGAAATGGACATCACGCAGTACAGGCTTGTCGGGGACGTACGAGAATGCGACATGATCGGCGCTGACGCTTGCGTCATGTGGAAGATCCTTGGACGTCTGAGGAACCGGTATTTCCGGTGCATTCATTACCGCATCGATACTGTCTAAGGTTTGACGGCGTTCCTCCAAACCGAAGAGGGAGGCCGAGATATCGGCAATCATGGTCGAGAAGCGCAACGATACACCGATAATGATGATCGCCTCAAACGGCGCGGCAATGCCGGTGACACACAGGGAGCTCCCCAACAAGATCATGGAGAACACCAACAGCTGTTGTCCCATGCCGGTGAGCATATTGCCCAATACGCCCCACCAAAGGCCACGTACTGATTTTCGCCGGGCTACGGCAAAGCTGCTGCTGAGCTCCTCATAGGTCGATCCGGCATGGCAGGCGCGCAGCGCACCCTGGCATTGGGCAAACTCAACAATGCGGGAAGCCAACTCTTCCTCTGCGGGACTCTCATTTGCATACTCTTTCTCAATGCATTTCTGTCCCAATTTGAACAGAACGAACAATATGGGGATTGCTATGGTCACTATAAGTCCAAGTCGCCAGTTCCAGACCCATGTCCCTAGGCCGAAGATGACGCAGGCACAGAGGTTCCTGAGGAACCCTCCTACAAAGTAAGCAACTGCCTGCCCGCTTGTCATCATCTCCTGTGTGACGATACGGCTCAAAAGACCAGCGCTTGATGCCGTAAACCACCCCAAGGGCAACGAGGCCACCTTGTTGCCGATGTGTTTTTGCAGCATGCGCATATAGCCCAGACCGGCTGTGTATCCGAGCTTAGTGCCCCAGTAATCAAGTACGCAGGAGAAGGCGGTCAACACCACGAGGATTATCACCCATGTGTTGAAGCTGAGACCCCATTGCGGCTCAGCCGTCAGGAGTGACATCGCCGCCGGCATCATCGTGCATAACGCCAGACCTATGAATACTCCGGCCGAGATGCATGCCGCCATGCCACGTTTATGCATCGCGGCATCTTCGGGGATCATATACCGACGGAAACGGGACAGAAGATTCCGATTTCTACTCATGATGTCCACCCTTCTCCTCCGATGCGGCACCGGATACGGCAAGGCTGCTTTGGGTAAAGCCGCTCTGTTCCAACAGCGCGCGGTACTGCTTGTTGTCTAGCAACGTCTCATGGGTGCCTGTCGCCACGATCCTACCCTCGTCCATGACGGCAATCTGATGGGCACCTATCACGGAATTCAAGCGGTGAGCGATCACCAAGACGGTACGTCCCTCGATGAGGCCGCTAAGGGCTCGTTGGATCTCGACTTCCGAGTCGGGGTCGGCAAAAGCCGTAGCCTCGTCCATGATCAAGACAGGCGCGTTGATCAACAGGGCACGTGCGATAGACAGACGTTGGGCCTCGCCGCCCGACAGCTCGCAGTCGGTGCCGATGATGCTGTCGTAGCCTTTGGGAAGAGACATGATGAACGAATCGATCTGCGCGGCCTTGGCGGCAGCACGCACCTCTTCCAGGCTCGCCTGCGGTTTTGAGAGGGATATATTGCGTCGGATGCTCGTATTGAGCAGCATGGCGTCTTGCAGCACAAAAGACACGTTTTGATATAGGTCGTCTGCGGACAGCGAGCGTATATCGATGCCGCCGAGCGTGATCGATCCCTCGGAAGGATCATCGAAGCGGGCGATCAGCTGTGCCAACGTCGACTTGCCCGACCCCGAGGGGCCGATAAGTGCGGTGAGTGTCCCAGGCTCAAGGGTCAGGTTGACACCGTTGAGCGCCTGGGTCTCGCCATATGAATATGCAAGGTCTTTGACCACGATCCTATGGTCGTCTCCGACCTCTTGAGGATGTGTCGGCTCTTCTAAGGAAGACGTGTCCATCAACTCGACCAAGCGTATCGCTGCAGATCCTGCCAGTTGGTATGACCAGGTGATGTTAGCCACGCTCATCATGGCGTTGGGCAATACCAGCGCAATCAGGGTGCAGGCGAGGATTTGGGGGAGCGTTGCAAGTCCTGCGGCATACACCAGGGCTCCGCCGCCAAGGTTGACCAGTAACAATACTGGGATAGAAACGAATTCAGCGGCGACAGAACAGCGCCCGATCATCGGTGCGCACCATTCCCAATAAGAGTTCGCGAAGGCTTGGGCGGCTTTTTCATAGTTGTGATAGGACTCGCCGCTTTTCCCGAATGCCTTGATGACCTTGATGCCCGACACCAATTCCACCATGGTCGCCGAGACGCTTGCCAGATTGTTGTTCATCTCCGCCGTTTTAGGTCCCATGTCTTTCATGGAGGAGCCATAAAGCACCACATAAAACGGGATCGTTGCAATACCGATAAGTGCCAGACGCCAGTTGACGACGAGCATAAAGACCAGCAATACCGCCGGTGTGAGGACACCGTTGATCAAGTCGACCGGAGCGTGGGCGATTACCGTGTGTACCGTCTTAGTGTCATCTTGGACGGCGTTTCTGATCTTACCTGACCCTGTTTTGCTGAACCATGCAAGAGGGACATGGTTGAGGCGGTCGACGATGGCGCTTCGGATAATAAAGCGCAACTTCATGTCGGCGAAGTGCGTGATCGTAAGAGACAGCAAATAGAACATCAGCTTGAGCATAAATGCCGTCATCAAGAGCATCACGATACGGTCGACCTTCTCGACATCAAGTGGTTGGTTGCCCTGTTGGGAAGCGATGAAGATATCGCCCAACCATACGAGGGCAAGGTAGGGGATAAAGGCCAAGAGTGCGGACAAGACCGTAAAGAACTGGGCGAGAATGGTGCGGCCCTTGATATAGGCCGCCAACAGCGTGATTGCCGCCCGCCCAGCTTTGTCCTGGTCTCTATGCTCTTGTGAGACTTTCGGCATAGTCATCACATCCCAATCTGCTTGAAATGCTTTGCGAATACCTTGGTGCCGATAAAGCCGCCCAGTGTTGCACAAATAATAGTGGCAAGGCCCATGGCGACCATTGCGGGACTGTACATGAAGTCGACCAAGTTCTGGGAGAATTCCAGTGCCATACCCATCTGGACGCATTGGGCAACATAGGCATCCTTGCCGATCATGTAGACCAAGGATATGTGACCAAGCCAGAACAGGAAGATGAATGTGGGGAATGAGGCGAGGATCTTGCCCTTCGTACGCTTTTTGGGGTCACCCAGAATAAGCTCTGCAGCAAGGCAGCCAATGAAAATGCCGGCAGGGCCTGTCCAGAGCATACCCATGACAGAGCCGAATATGGCCATAATCGCGCCCATGACCACTATGGCTCCGCGTTTAGGTACACGCTGCACGACATACATCCATGCCATGCCTGAGATGAGTGACGATAGTGCGTGCGCCCCCCAACAGAGGCGATAGTCAAAGCTGCATATCATGGCAAAGGCCATGGTGATGAAAAAGATAAGCACGCCGAATACCGAGCAGAATATGAAATCCTTTGCGGTGAGCCGTCCGGTGTTTGCGGCTTGAGACCCAATCGTTGTTTCGTCCATCATACGTTCCTTTCCTATAGAATCCTGTTGTTATGAAAAACCGAGCAATCTCTTTATGTGCCCGAGTGTTTCCGGGGTAAGGGGAATGGGCGGTGACATATGGCCATCATGCAGGGGGAGGACGGCATCACAGGCTGCACAGAGAAATTCGTAATCGTGTGTGATTATACAGATGACCACACCTTGCTGTTTGAGACGGTCGATCTGTCTGGCAATGCTTGCCATGTTGTTATAGTCCAAGCCGCTGGTCGGCTCGTCCATGACAAGGGCCTGTGCGCCGTACAGCAGGCCGGCGGCAATCGACGTGCGCTGTCGCTGCCCACCGGACAGCGACAGGGGATGGCGTTGGGCGAGGTTTGTCAGACGGAAGTCTTCCATAAGTGACTTGACGGAGAAGACCTGCGGAATATGCGCATCGTTGCGATCGTGCGCCTCCTCGAGCTCACGAACGACCGTGTGTTCAAACAGCTGGTATCCCGGTTCCTGCATGGCCAGGTAGATGACGCCTGCGCGCTGCGAGGTCCTAAGCGCTTTACCCGCCAACTCAACCGTACCTGCCGCCTCTTTCTGGATGCCGCATAGGCATCGTGCAAGCGTGGTTTTTCCTGCACCGTTGGCACCGACAAGGCCGACGACTGTCGCCGCGGAGATATCAAAATCGCAACTATCTATCACTGCATCCCGGTGCCGATACGAGACACGTAGGCCTCTTGTCCTCAACGAGGTATCGGCCACACACTCATGTACGGGATGCCCGCTCACAGATGTATGGGAGAAACGCCGGCGGGCGGCAGCATCGACCTCGTCGACCTTCCAAGCACGCAGTCCCCAGTGCAAACGGGTTTCAAAGGGGATCGCGCCGAATTCTTTCGCGGACCAAGTCCCCGCAATATGGCCGTCTTCCATAACGACGACCCGATCGGCAAGGTCTGCGAGCCACCATAGGCGGTGTTCGGACACAATGATGGTTTTCCCTATGGACTTGAGTTTGGCAAGGGCCGCACCCAAGCATCTCATAGATGTCACGTCGAGGGCGGCCGTGGGCTCGTCCAAAACAAAGATATCGGGGTTTGTAGCGTATACAGAGGCAAGGATCACCATTTGACGCTGGCCTCCGGAAAGCTCCTCCACCTGCCGATGCAGCAGTTCTTCGATTCCGAACACCCGAACGCTTTCGTGTATGCGCCTCACAATCTCTTCTCGCGAGAGTCCTTGGTTCTCACAGCCGAACGCAAGCTCGGCCTCGACTTCCGAGTTTACGAATTGGCTGCGTGGGTTTTGGAATACCGAGCCGACCGTTACCGCCAAATCCCCCGATGTCCATTCAGTGACGGGTTTTTCGGCGACGGAGACGCGTCCCTTCAAGACCCCTTGGTAGACCAACGGGATCAGGCCGTTTATGGTTCTGGTCAGAGTTGTCTTCCCGCAGCCGGATTCTCCCGTGAGCACTATGAACTCGCCTGGACGGATGGATAGGTTGATATCTCGCAATGCCTCTGATTCCGTCTCGTTGTAGCAAAATGAGACATGCTCCAGCGATACGGCGGTACTTCTCGGTAACGAGGCGGCACTCATAGGACCCCCACCCCGATCTTGGCAAGGACCATGGCTGCGAACAGGGCATACTCGATTACCAGAAGCGCGATGTCGGCTGCTCGTATATGCAAGTCATAATATGAGCTGCGCTTTCGGTTGGTATCTGCTCCACGTGCGACCACGGCGTTACCCAGCTCATCGGCGATGATTCCCAGCCGTCCGATGACGGGGACCATCAGATGCTCGACGGTACGTGCAGGATGTGCGACCACGGCTACCGGAGAGGAGGCAAGGCCGCGAATCCTCATGGCTTCGGCCACCGCCTTGAATTCATGGGCAAGTGTGGGAACAAAGCGCAGGGCAACGCATAGGGAGACGATGAGCTTGGACGGGAGGCCAAGTGTCTGAAGGGCACGGGCAAACTCTCCTGAACGTGTGGTCACAAGGCAAAGTGAGGCAAAGGCCGCAACGGGAAATACACGTTGGAACATAAGGAGCATGCTGCCAAGCGAGCTGAGCCACTCCCAGCCAGATATCCCCGGGAGATGTGCAAAGAAAAATATCAGTAGGTATGCAATCAGCCACTTCAGTGCCGAGAAGGGCCGTCGGCAGATCAACATGAGCATGAGTATGAGAGCCATTGATGCGATCTGGAAACCGATGTGGGGATACAAGGTGACCCCTGCATTGAGGGGAATCAAAACGAGCAATGCAATACGGGGGTCAACATGGTAGTAACGAAGAGCCTCCTGCTCCAAACGTCTTTCCTTTCCGATAAGAATATGTTAGATTGACCTAACTAATGATAGACAAAGTTGACTTCCGAGAAAGACCTTGGGTCCAAGTGGATAATCGCACCGAAAATCTTTTGCATCTTACCGAAACAAGTTTTATCACCAAATGGTATCGAAACCTGTCGTCGGGCAAGGCCAAGGAACTTGTCATTGATCCGATGGTCAAAAAAGATGAGTCCACAAATTGGGCTGAGATTCACGCGATGCTCGACCCCGCAGTCGAAGCTATCCATGGAATCCACCATACACAGGCAATCGAGAAGGGTTTGATATCACCAAAGGATATTCGTCCCTATGGGGATACATGGATCATCGACCCCGCATACGGTTTCGGAGAGTATTGGTATCACATTGTCGACTCCGATATTGTGGTGATCTCGATGAGCGTTTCATTGCGTGAACGTGTGGTTATGCATGGTTGGTCTACCGATATGGTCGGTTTCGGTTGCTATATGGAGGACATGCCCATGTTCTTTATCGACAGCTTTGGGCAGCGACATCCTTCACTTATCGGCTACGCGTTGGGTGAGCATTATTTTCAGCAGATCATAGAGGCTGATACCAAGCTCAGTTCCTACTCCATTTCGCTTCTGCCAAGTGCGATTCCCCGGCTGGCGGGTATTCTGCAGGTTACGTCCGAACAGCTTTTACAGGCCATTGGGCTGCTCAATGGCTACCATGATATACCCGCCCTTACTGCCGCAGTCACTGAACTCGGCAATGCCCGGCTGTGTCGATCCGTGGCCACCTCGTACTATCGTGCAAAGGTTACCGAGTGCTTTGCATTACTCGTGAGTGAAAGTAAGCGCTGCACACATGATTGTCAGGCATATTCGGCCGTGGACGAGCGGCTGTACAAATATATCTCGCTCTATATCAAATCAAATGTGGCAAAGGATCTGTCGACCCGGGCGTTGAGCTCCGTGTTTCATATCAGCGAATCTCGCATGATTGACGCCTTTAAGAAGGTCGTGAACAAAACACCGCAGGAATATGTGCGAGAACAGCGTATTGAATATGCACAAAGGCTGTTGGCAAAGACCGATCTCAGCATTCGCCAGATTGCCGAGGCTGTCGGCTACTCGAACCAGGGAAGCTTTTCCGAGACCTTCAAAGCGCTTTCCTGTTGTACCCCCAGCCGATATCGCGCGATTCGGAAGTGATTTCCTACTGGACAACAGCGGGCCTTAGGGTTGCTTTAGGGACTTCTCTCTTCTCCCATGCTCTTTTAGAATTGAGGAGTCCTGGCGGAACAAAAGGGCTTCATCCATGCGCCCGTTTACATCGACACAAGGAGCCTTAATGGAGCTGTACATATTAGATGTGATACAGGGTGTTCGGACTCCGATGATGGACGCGGCGATGATGTTTGTCTCGCGACTGGGGGACAGTGGGCTGGTTTGGATTGTCCTGACCCTGATACTGTTGGTAATATGATGGGCGGATATCTCGTGTATCTTAATGGTAAGTTGATAGGTGATATTGGCGACAATGAACTGTTTTTGAAGAGAACGCCTACATCGGATACGTTACTTGCTGATTCAGAATTGCGTTATCCGTATGAAGGCTCAAAGACACTAATGCATGTATTTGATAGATTTGAAGAGACGGCGCTTGTTCTGGAACTTCTGGATGGTATGTATGCTGAGCTTCCGGAAAAGAAACCCGCTAAAGCCAGAAGAGAAAGATAAATTTGGGAATATAATTCCCAAATTTGACAACATTGAATACTAATGAGAAAATGACCTCCTGTTGCTGGGAGGTCCTTGTATGTATATAAAGCGTGAAATTGAACCAACGATTGATGCAATGCTAAAGCAGGGAAAAGTTGTGCTTGTGACCGGTGCTCGCCAGGTTGGAAAGACAACCGTACTCAAACAGCATCTCGGTAATGACTTTAACTATGTTTCGATGGAAAATCCCAGGGACTATCTTCTTGCCAAAGAGGACGCTGTCCTCTTTTTCGAATCAAAGGCCCTTCCGCTTATTATCGATGAAGTGCAGCGCGTGCCAGAACTCTTCTCGCCGATAAAATGGATCGTTGATCAATCGGGGGAAAGGGGTCGCATTGTACTTACTGGTTCGCAAACATATCATCTTATGAAGGGTGTGAGCGAGTCCCTAGCGGGAAGGATACGGATTCTTGAGATGCCCGGTTTGAGTCTGAGGGAACTCTCCGGTAATTCTTCCAGTCCCCATCCTTACGTTCCAAAAGTGATGGCCGATTCTTTGAATTCGCCCTTGATGGACGTTTGGGACTTAATTCACCGGGGTTCGATGCCAGAACTGCAAGACCCCAACATTGATTGGGATCTCTTCTACACTGACTACGTAGCTGCCTATCTTGAGCGAGATGTTCGCGAACTTGTTAACGTAAAGAACGAAGCAAAGTTTTACAGCTTTATGGTTGCATGTGCAGCAAGGACCGGTCAGCTTCTGAATGCCTCTGATATTGCAAACACCGTTGACGTGGATCATAAGACGGTCAAAGCCTGGCTCTCAGTTCTTCAGGCCTCAAATATCGTGCGTGTTATCGAGCCATTTTGGCCAAATATCGATAAGCGCCTGACGAAGACCCCGAAGATTTTTTTCATGGATACCGGTCTCGTATGTCATCTAACCAGGTGGACGACACCTGATCAGTTGCGAAATGGCGCAGCAGCGGGACACATCTTTGAGACGTTTATCGTCTCTGAGATTCTTAAGAGTTTTATGAACTCAGGAAAAAGTTTGCACGATGTCTGGTTCTACCGCGATACCAAGAAAAGAGAAATTGACCTCGTTATTCAAGATGGTCATATTCTACATCCTGTTGAGATAAAGGTATCAGCGACGGTGAAAAAGGATGCTGTGAAGAATTTTGCCTGCCTTGAAAACCTTCCTGGTTATGAGGTAAGTTTTGGTCATGTTATTTGTCAAACTCCAGAGCCGTACTTCATCACACGAACCGTTCAGGCAGTTCCCGTTTGGGGAATATGATTTTTGCCAAGGTGAAATATTGCTTTGTAATTTTAAGCAGGAAGTGTATACCTGCGCTCAAGTCTTTTATGGCGATAAGCGATAAGAACGTTGGGAAGCAGAAGAATAGATTATTTTGCGTTTTTACTGTTCAGGAGTTAACTCCTCAGTGACCTGTTACCATTTAGCACTTTCGCGTGCTAAATGGAGCTTAGTGCTGAGTTCTAGGTGAGTTCTAGTTTTGGGACGATTTTGCGCTATTAAGAGTAAGTATATACACAGATCAAAGCACGTGTTGAATTCACGGATGCTTGAGTATCGACGATTGAGTGGGAGTAGAGCTTTCAAGCTAAAACTCTCTATTAACGGGATATTTTTTCGATCTGCTAAAAAAGATTTTCTTAAATAACCGTTCGATTTATAGTGCTCCCGATTCGCGGTCGCAAATCGGGCTTACAGGTATCGACTGTTTATATCCTCGATTGATATAGCCTATATATTGACTATAATTCTAGCTAATATATAAGGAGGTCGGAGATGGCAACATTAACAATGGGTCTTGCAGAGGCCAAGAATAATTTCTCTCGTGTGACGGCAGAGGTGAATAGGACTGGCAGGTCTGTCACCATCTTAAAAAACAACAAGCCTTGGGTTGTCATTCAGCCAGCTCAAGGAATCGGTAATGCCACAGATGTGGCTGTTGACTTTATGGATGAGTATGCTGACGTGTTCGAAGAACTTGCTAAATGAGTATGCTAAGTTTCTCTAAAGAAGAAGTTCTCGCCATCCATGCAGCTGTAATCATGCGGTTTGGTGGACTTAGAGGTTTACGCGATGAAGGACTTCTAGACTCGGCACTAGCGCAGCCGTTCCAAACCTTCGATGGCGCGGACCTGTATCCGAGCGCTATTGAGAAGGCGTGTAGGTATGCTTTCGGCATCATATCCGACCACCCGTTTCTTGATGGCAACAAGAGGACGGGTGCTGCCTTGCTTGGTACTTACCTCAGGATGTCTGGCATCGATTTCAGGCCTGACCATACAGCTTATTTAGAGGTCATACTGGGTGTTGCAGATGGGGTGATGAGCTACGATTCGCTCGTTGAGTGGACCAAAGGCGTAGCGGTATAAGGTAATCGGCAACCTGCGACGCGTCTATGAGACTGTCGAGAAGGTCGTTCGCTTCGGATGCCGGAGGGTGGTAGATTTCTGTATTTCCTTCCGATATTCTCGTGGTTCTCCACATCATTATCCGATATTGCATGGGGTGTTGGGAACGCATCGCGTGGCATCTGCCTCGTTTGTAATTATGCTACCGTATGCGACGGACGAATACCAGATAGAGGGTGTTGGCGTCTTATAGACGCCAACAAGCATGGATGTTGCCTCGTTGTGAGGGGCTTTGAGCGCTGTGTTCGGTTGCTGCTTGTTGTTTGCTCCGTGCTCAATCCCGGTCGTCGCCGGCTGCGTAGCAGGCGTAGGCCGTGAGCGTAAGAAGCTCCATGCGGAGCCCTATTCCGAAGGGCGCGAATCCCATCCCTTTATCTCCTTCGCATAGACCACGGTGTGGGAATTGCTCGTCTGGTAGCTGCAGGTCACGAAGGCTCAGTCCTGCTCGACGTCCGTCGGCTCTATCAGGACGACCTCGCCGGGACAATTTTTCCCCGAGGTAGGCGCTGAGCTCCGCTGCGTTGGCGAAGTCGGACCGCTTGCCCCTCTGCCTCTCGCTCGTCCTTGGCGTCCTCCTCCACAGCGACGACCTCGTGCATCCCGTACGGGTTCCTCTCGGGCTGCGGCAGGACGGTGAGGGCCGCCAGCGCCAGCAACGCCACGGCGACAGTGAGCGCCGTGGTGGCTTTCCATTTATGCGCTGCCGTCCATTGAATCGACTGGAAACCTGCCTTGAGGAGCGCGAGGGAGTCCATTGCTGGGATCCGCGCGAACTTGCCGCTGCTCCCGCGGTTGCAGTCAGGGGCATGCGAGCTAAATTAAGCACTTCAATGTCGCACTTAAGGTCGAAACAAAGCCGCCCACGACAATTCTTTCAGCCATCGCTCTCGCGCATTCTATCTGACCTGCGGGAACGCAAGACAATATAGCCGCTGGCTACGATTCACTTCGCTAAAGAGGAGCCAAAGAGGAAAATCGGCTGTATTGTTATCCGTTTCGGGCGATTTTAATCCACAGAACCAGCCCGTTTTTGTCCCCAGGACAAAAATGAAACTGCGGGCTCGCTGTTTCAAAATAGTTCGCGGATTTGTCCCAGGATTTGTCCCAAACGCCTATGCGAAGTCACACGGTAGGATTCGGCGGTACGACGGTCAAATTCGACGAACCAACTGGAATCAACTGGAATGACGCCACGGCATACGAGCTTGAAAGAGTGGGAGTAAGGAAATTCCTTAGTTATGGGGGTATAAATTGTTTTAGAGATAAATAATACCCCAATAAACTCGTAATTTGATATACTGGCTCCAATGAAGATTGGAGCCAGTATGCGTTTGTTTCCCAGAGAAAACTACCTGAAAAAGATTCGCGGCTTCTACCATGACGCCGGGATGATCAAGGTAATCACCGGCGTACGCCGCTGCGGCAAGTCCTGCCTCATGCAGTGCATCGCCGAAGAGCTGAGGGCCGAAGGCGTCGATGACGAGCACATCGTTTTTCTCGACCTAGACCGATACGGGTACCGGTCTGTCAAGGCTCCAGAGCAGCTTGAGGACCTCATCAGACCCTTGCTCGCTATCTCGGGGACGAAGTACCTTTTTATCGACGAGGTGCAAAACGTCGAGGGCTTCGAGGACGTGCTCAACGGGTTACGCACCGAAGGCGGCTTCTCCATCTTCATCACCGGGTCAAACTCATATCTTCTTTCAGGAGAGCTGGCCACGAAGCTAACCGGCCGCTACATCGAATTTGAGATGCAGACGCTAGACTTTGGCGAGTATTGCCAGATGAAACGCTTCTTGGGACTGCCCGTGAACCCGAATCTGGTTGCGGAGTTCGATACGTATATCCTCGAGGGTGGCTTCCCGAAAGCGATGGATTACCCCCGGCTCGCCGACAAGCGCGCCTACGTTGCTGCGGTAATCCAGGAAATCTTCGAGAAGGACATCCGCAGGCGCGTGAAGATCAAGAACGTCTCCGTGTTCAACCATGTGCGCGATTACGTCATCAACAACTTCGGCGCCACCACGTCGCTTGCGAACATCCAATCCGACCTCGAGAGCAAACAGGGTGTGAAGGTCAAGCGCGAAACGCTAGCGAGATACCTCCAGATCCTCGAAGATGCGAAGATCATTAGCAAGTGCGCCCGCTTTGACCTGAAGTCGAGAAAATCGCTCCGGGGCGAGCAAAAGTACTACCTGGCGGACCTGAGCTTCTACTTCGCCCTCAATACCGACAACCGCATCAGCTACGGGTCCGTCCTTGAGAACATCGTTTATCGTTACGCTCTCGCGCAGGGTTGCAAGGTCAGTGTCGGACGCATCGGAAAGCTGGAGTGCGATTTCATCCTGAGGAACCCAGAGATGGGCTATGCATACGTCCAGGTCGCAATGACCATCATGGCCGACCGGTCCACCGAGGAGCGCGAATACCGCCCGTTCAAGCAGATTAAAGACAACTATCCCAAGTATCTGTTGACGCGAAGCGATCCCATTCAGCAAAGAGATGGCATCATCCATGCCAATATCCCCGAGTTCATACAGGAAGGGAGGATCTTCTAAGGGACAGGAGATTTTTTGCGAAAACCGTTCAGCACGCCCTTTGGGACAAAAAATGAAAACTCAATGCTCTGAGCTTGAAATGAGTTTTTGAAACTGTCCCGACTTTTGTCCTCGAAACTGACGAGGCACGACGTCGCGTCACTCGGCGGCACATGCTTCGCGCTGTCGCGAAAAACTGGATGCAACTGGAATGGCGGGATGGTAGAACCAGAGCTGTCGAGTGGGAACAAATTTACTCCTTTTCCCATTCATGTACGCTCCTCATCTCATTGTTCCCGAGTTAAGGGTGGCAAATTCAATATTTTTGAAAGTGCTACCCTTAAACAGCCGATTGCAAAGAGATATTTTGCTAATCACCTTATAAAGGTGATGACTCCAGAATATTCCAGACTGCATTGAGGGTTTCCTGGAACGAAATACCGATCGCGTAGGAATGCTTAGAAACGTACGCCTCCCACTGGCGCTCAAGGCCATCGTCTTTCCGCATTGCGTTGATGGCTTCCTTTCGGTGTTCTACCGCTTTCCAACTGTTGCGCTTCTCGCATGTTGCTGCAAGTGCCTTCCCGAAAATGCTGCGATCGACAGTGTCGCCCTTTACGCGCCAGAGCTCGTAGATGTCGTAGAAGTCGCGGATACGCGTGGTGGTTACGTTTCTGACAAGGATGGTTTCGAGTTTTTCGGCCAAAACGGTTTCCAGAGGGTAGGCCATGATTCTTGCTGTCCCCTCGTCGAACACGAACGGGTACTCGTAGGCGATGGCGTCGGGGATTATCCTGTCGCCTGTGGTTACGTCAACTGTAAGCGGAACCGACAGCGTGCCGTAGCGGGCGCGCAGGAATACTCGAATGCCCGGGTATTCGTCTGTCTCGCGGATGTCCTCCGTGCGGAGCAGCTCGAAGGAGAGATCATCGTCGACGCCGATTGCGCAGATTGCGCTGAATACCTCAGTCGCTTTATCGTGCGTCAGAGTGAAGCCCCTAACCGTAGTGTCCAAGTCCTTCGTCGTACGCCTGTCGACGCCTATGAGCGAGCCGATGAGCATGCCTCCCTTCACAATCACGCACTCACGCCAAGGTGACCTCGAGATGCGGTCGATCAGCCGCTCGAGCATGTAGTTCTGGAGCATCAGCTGGGGCGATACGCCTGCAGCTTTCGCTTTGTTGTTGATTCGTGCCTTGAGTTGCATGGAGTTTCTGGTTTTCATAGCAGTACCTCCATGTACTTTCTTACCTTCGTAGCGACGCCGAGCTTCTTCGCGTATGACTGCAGTTTCGGCAGGTCACGTTCGTTCGATGAAAGGTATGAGCGAAACGCTGGCGAAAGCAGCTGCAGGTCGGGTGAGGATGTGCCGCGTAGCATGTCGCACAGGGTCCGCTCGGAGTTGTAGACACGTACGGTGTTGCCGTATGGCGTTGTCAGCTCGGTGAGCCCAAGGTCGTGCAGGCCGTTGGGGGACGATTTCGTGGTTATTCCTGACTTCTTGGCGGAGGATGGGTTATAGCCCCTCGGGAAGCTCATTGTGAGCGACTCGGGTGCCGAATCGGAGAGTCCCAGCAGATAGAGTGCTGTGTCGTGCGAGAAGACGCCACGCGCGAACCGGTGTTGTGCTGTTACGTACTCGTCCTCCCAAGTCTCGGGCGTGCAGTACAGGCCACGCTCGACTTTGACGAGCTTGCCATGCTCCACCGCTGCAGAAAGCTCGCGGTTCTGGACGCCATAGGCCTCGGCTGCCGAAGCGGTTATGAAACCTCCGCTGGTTGCTGCTATCTCTATAATTGCTTCCGTAACGCTCTCCTTTGCGGTTTTATGCTACAAATTGTTTCATATTGTAGCATGATTCATCATAAAGGCGTTTACCGCTGCATGCTATTGAAGTCCAATGAGAAGAATCTTGCCCATCTGAGACGTTTCGTCTCGGCACTTGACGAGGGACATGGCGTTCCGCACAATTGGTCGAGGATAAATAAATACTTCAATAAGAACGGAGCCGACCATGTCCGCATCCCTACAGGAACATAGCTTCCATACCGATAGCGGTACTGTTGTCTACTGGGTGGACTCCTCCGCTGGTGCAGATGCGCCGTGACTCGTGTTTCTTCCCGGGCTCACTGCCGACCACACGCTGTTCGGCGCGCAGATGGACCACTTTTCGGGTGAGGCCAACTGCCTCGTATGGGACGCTCCCGCGCACGGGAAATCGCGTCCCTATCCGTTCGACTTCTCCATGGACGAGTATGCCCGCATCCTGCACGACATCCTGTAAGCAGAGAATGCTAAGAATCCCGTGCTCGTGGGACAGTCGCTCGGCGGTTATGTCTCTCAGGCGTTCATCGACCTCTACCCAGGAGAAGTCTGCGGCTTCATCTCCATCGATTCAGCACCGCTCAAGAGGAAGTACTATCTGGCGTGGGAAGTTAAAGCCCTGCACCATACCAAGGGCATGTACCTTTCCATTCCGTGGGCGCTGCTGAAGCCGTGGGGAGTCTGGGGTGCGGCAGCGATCGCCTAGGGGAAAGCCAACATGCGTTCCTTCATGGAGAGCTATACCAAGCATGAATATGTAGAGCTTTCCGCGTACGGCTACAAAATACTTGCCGACGCCATCGAGTCTGAGCGCGCCTACGATATTAGCTGCCCGGTGCTTCTGCTCTGTGGCGAGAAGGACCGCGCCGGCGATGTAAAAGTATTCAACCGTAAGTGGACCGCCGGTGAGGACATCCCTCTTGTATGGGTGCCGGTCGCGGGGCATAACTCGAATGTCGACAATCCCGATTTTGTGAACGTGCAGATTGCGAAGTTCCTTGCGAGAATAAGACACTAAGTGGTTAGAGCTGTTCACCGCATACGCGGAATTGATACGGTGATTGACGTCTATCAGACCGCATCTTCTTATTTGTAACTATTCTGTCCATCGTATTCTGTATCTTCCTAGCTCAGAGATAGGAGAGTGGATGAAATTCCAGCTTATTCGCCTTGCTGACTATATGAAAACGAGTCATATAAACATTGGAAGGGAGTAGAGTGGTAGAATTACACACCACCCAAGGATGTGATAAGAGTATTTTGGAACTCAAGCTCCTGTTAAGCGACGTTAAGGAACCCAATAACACTTGACAGCGCCAACTCTTTTGAGGACAGGTAAAATTCGAATTAGTAAAAATTTTTGTCGGCAATGGACATCTGGGAGGGAAAATCAGGATGGAGAACGAATTTTTATGTTCTAATCAGGAGATAGTCAAGGTGATGATGGATCTCGAAGTTGTACCGTCCTTTCCCGTTGAGCAGCTGGACAAACAAGGGGTAGTCAAGCTTCCATTGGCAGAACTTGCCTTGGCCGGCGGCGCGCTCGCTAACATGTCCGAGAACTTCAGGACTGTTACCCAGACCATCAGCATCCCGAACGACGGCCTTTTCCGTTTTGACAGTAGGGGGGCCGTCTGGCTACGTCGCTCATATGAAGGACGGCAGTGGGCAGCTTACAGCGATAATCCAAGACGGTAAGGGCATCGTTAGCAACGGCGTCTATGTTCCGGCCGACTCGGCAACGATGACATCGACCGCGGTGATGGCCGTCAATCCGATGATGCTCGCTATCGGCGTTGCACTCGCTGACGTTTCTGTAAAACTCGACGATATCAAAGAGATGCAAGAAGAGATCCTCGGTATCCTCGAAGAGGAAAAGAGGGCCTCCCTTAAGGGTAATATCAAGTTCCTTTCAGATACCCTTGGCAACTTCAAATACAACGTTGAGAATGAGAAATGGCGTTCTACGAGGCAGCAAGAGGTTGTTAGCATCGAACGAGAGGCCGAAAAGGACATTGAGTACTACCGCGTTCAGATAGCGAAGTTCGACAAGGGCATAGGACCGTTCCACGGAGACCGCGACGTTGCAAAGATTTCTGGTAAGGTTGATTTGTTGCTCGGCTAGTACCAGGCGGCACTCTATATTCTGGGCTTTGCCACCTATGTCGACGTTATGCTCGCCGTAAACTTCTCTACAGACTACCTCAAGAACATCGAGTGTAAGCTCGAATCGTACTCCCTCGACTACAGAGCTCTGTACACCGATACCTACAATAGGATTGAAGGACTTGTATCGAGCTCCGTTGAGAACGTGCTTCTCGGCGGGGTCTCTACCGTTGGCAAGTTTGCTGGTGGCACTATCGCCAAGATTCCCATCATTAGTAACGGCCCGGTAGACGAAGCCCTCATAGATGCTGGCAACCTGATCAACAGCGTCAACAATGACAGGCGCAAGAAAGCCAACGAGCAGATTCTCTCGAGAAAAGAAAGCTGCGTCGATGGGTTTCGTGATGAGGTAAAGAGAGTGGATGCTTTGTACAACAAACCACAGGTATTTTACTTTGACAATGAGAACGTTTACTGCGTTCCAGCCTTATCAGTACCTGCGCATTCTTCAATTGAAGGATAGGCAAGAATTAAAAGAATTTGCCTTCATAGTGCAATATGAGATCTGCATATCCATTCAAATCAATGTACAAAGCCCGATAAAGAATTGGCGAAGTTATCGACGAAGGAGTACATTGATCAGCTTGTTGAGCTACTATCTGATTACCCTAACCTTGAAATGATCTCGTTTACCGATCACAATAGTGTCTCCGAAGATGTTTATACGGAATTTAGTTCGAGGAATACAAATATCGCACTCTTGCCTGGGATAGAAATAGACATGAAGCTAACGGATGACGGAAAGGACAAGCACTTGGTTGCTTATTTAAGTTTAAGAGGTTGATAATGAGAAAAACTAAAAAAAGACTCGATTATCCAGATGAAGAGAAGCCTACATTCTGGGTACCAACAACCTATAATTCAGACAAGAGGTTTTTACTTGGCCGTCTTGGCAGTAATCCCCTTTTTGCTATCTGCATGAATCCTTCGGTGGCATCTGACGAAGATTGCGACCAAACCGTAAAGGTGATTATTCAGGCGAGTTCAAAATTGGGATATGATGGATGGTGCGTTGCAAATGTCTATCCTGAACGAGGTTCTTATTCATCTGAAGTAAAGCAGTTGGAGTTTGACAGAGCTCTTGCCGAGGAGAACTGCAACATTGTTGCAAATTTCTTAATAGAGAAAAATATTAAAGAGGTTTGGGGAGCGTGGGGCGATAGCCAAAAACCCGGTGATCCGATTGACTTGGGAAAGCATATGCTCTTGAAAAGACTCGGGGAAATTGGTGTTCAGGTGTTCTATTTTGGACGGCTCACCAAAGCTGGCAATCCTCATCACCCGCTTTATTTGAAAATTGACTCATCTATGCGCAACTACTTGAACCTTGATAATTAGCAGGATAGGTATTGATTAGCGATGAAGAGGCGACAACTTCTGTTACTCACTGAATGAAGTTAAACAGATTATTTTTGCAAGCCGAGTGCATCATGCAGTTCGGAGTTTCTTACCCTTAGTTCCAAGTGTGTCCTGCCCTGTCCCTCGCGATCTCGGATCATCTTTGAAGTTTATTAAAGGACGCTTACTATTCTCTATACAGCCTGTAATCCTCTTTTAGCGGAGAAAGCTGAGTAGATATAGGGTAGAGGCAGTCCATAAACCCAAATTATCACCACAACATCCGTTTCTGTCCCGGCGAGGATTTGCTGCACGCCGCACAAAGTATTTGCTTCCTTGAAATATGCAGAAATAAGTTCAAATATGAGTCGAATGTCTATCGATCGGTCAGTGGATCCGATCGTCAGTCTACATATGACAGTAGACCTACCGAAGAGCAGCGGAAGCGGCTGGATGCCTGGCTCTCGAAGAGACAGTTCTCTCTCGATCCGATTGCTAATTCAAAGACAGTACACGTAATGATACGAAAATGCTTTATTTCCTGCGGTGACTACCATTGCGCAGAGCTCCTTAAGGCAATGGAGTCGATTAGGGAGCCGTGGAATTCGTTCTCCGCGGAGGAATCGGCAATTTGGCTTGCATACAGCATGACAATTCATTTGGTGCCGGTTGCTAACCCGCAGGAAGATATCAGAGCTCTCTTAGTTTCTTTTGATTTTGACTTACTGGACTTTATAGAGCTCAGTGATGTCACTGGTTGGCCACTTGAAGCCTTTCTTGGGAAAAACGAGCAGGCAAGGGATTTAGTGCTTGCGCCTTCGCTGGATACAAATGAAGCAATGAAAATCCTAGAAAGTTTGAAGGAACAGTTTGGAGGAGTGAATTTTGAAATCAGGGACAGGGCGGCTGTTGTGAACTTTGTCGACCCAAGACAATATAGCCAATTCTGCCGTGAGGCCAGAGAGAAGGCAAAAGGTAATTACGCTTTCGAAGGTGATGTCATTGACATTCTTGTTCCCGTATTTAGTGGGGATGAGCTAGCTCAGCACGTCTGGAGTTTGGGGTTTGATGTGAAGCATACGCTAGCTATGGTCCTCGGTCTACGTAAGATTGAATAGATCGAGCCTCAGCGTGTAAGCAGTCCCAGTGCTGTGAAGCTGAATCTCACGGTTTAGGACAGCTTTTCTTCATTTAGGAATCGTCACTCTTGGGTTGGGAAGTGCTCCACCAGTGATGTATCCGTCCATATAGTCAGTTACGCGTAATCGACTCGTGTTTTTAGGTCAAATGTGTCACTCTTCGGTTGCATAAAAATATTCTCCGTAGGTGACTACACGGTTCTGGCGACTGGGGACGGACAAGAGCATCAAGCCAGAAGAGGTGTTGTCTACACAAAAACGGGTCTTGTGACGATTGAGTGGAAGCAGCAGAAAGTGCGTTTCCATTTAGTTACACGCTATCTCCATGACCTCTTCGGCACTAAAGCACCCCTGCAATACTTTGAGTTGTAGTAGCCACTCAAGCAGTACAGCGATATAGCAGATAAGAAAATGGTCTCTGATGGTCTTTTCTTTTTGTACATAGATTGAGCAGGCATCGGGCTGGGATTTCATTATTTTAAAGAACTCTTCGATCCTCCACAGCTTGTGATAGGTGGCGTATACCTTCGTATCAAACATGGAAGTCTTTGAGATAACAATCATGCTGTAGTAAACAAGTCTTTTTGCTCTCTCGATTGCCTTATGTTTGAGCACAACAGCGACTGTGTCGACATTTTTTCGTCGCCTTTGTCTATAGAGGTGAATTTGGCGTATCTGGTGCTATCATTGCATTCAGAACGCTTGGTGCTTCGGAAAACGGGATAACGATAGGGTCAAGTCAATTGCTAATTTACATCCAATTGCCTTGACTTTGAAACTCCATGATAATTTTGATGTTAAAGAGTCTTGAAGAGGTAGCTAAAGAGGAGACATAGTGATAGAGAGTATTGTTTCACAGGTTGTTGTCCACGCAATTGGCCAAGTTGTTAGCTATGATTTAAAATCAAAACTTGAAAATTATATAATTGAGCGTAATAACGATATCATATGGAATAGTATTGTTCAAGAAACCATTGCTGCTACTGAAGGTATTGATGAAGAGATTGTGAAATACGTATTTAGGCAATTACCTATTGTAGATTTAAAAAGACAGTTATTTGATAAAGTTCACGAAAATATCTATAGAAAATTTGTGTTGTCTTTGGCAATGGAACTGTGCAAGTTTAATAAAGAAAAAGAATTTGCAGTTTCGTTAGGGACAGCGATAGTTGATAATTGGTTTAAAAAGAATAAATATCCATTAGATTTTGATGGTTTCGACGTTCAGGATTTCTGCCAGTTAATAAATAACCGCGAGAAATTGTACCGTAATTACTTTAAGTTGTTTGAAGATAAAAATGGAATCGATAAGATAAGAATATTTTATCCTAAAAATGGAGAGTCATGGATTAGGTGGGATGAGAAATACTCAATTGATATTAACGTAAACTTGTCAAAGGGATTAGCATATGGATTTTGTAGAGCAGGTTTTGACTATTATAAAAATATATGCGATAAAGACTATAAGACTCTCAAATACGCATATATTGTAAATGAAAAAGAAATATTGCGTTTTAATGACTTTTCATGGGGTGAGAATAATATAATCATTTGGATTAGATAATAGATGTTCCTGTCAATATTTAATAATACTATAAATCGATAATCCATATATTTTTCAACTGCTTTTCGGATTTCTTTTAGTTACGTCCCAAAAAGTGGTGTAAGGGCTATTTCCTTACTACCTTCTAGCCTATAGTATGCCATCTCCTTACAAGCTTTGAAGTCACTATCGATAACCTGTAAAAGTTGCTCTATTGTCTCTTGAGCACAATGGGGCTCTCTATGCGCTTTTCAAAGAGTAGGGAGTACCTGTCCATGAAGTGTATAGACACATACACCATTCTTCATTTTGGTCTTAAGCATATTGCTCCTATAAGACAAAGCATTGCTTGCTTGGAAGGAAATACGTCAACGACACAGCTGCGCCTTTTAATTTTCTTTATTAAAACGTTTACAGAGATTGTTTGTAGGTATTCATAGTGCATGTTCAGATGGAAAGTTGAGATGGCTAAGTACATAGGGTCCTGACTCTTCCAAAGGCGTGCACCTTTTGGATCTATCTTTTCATATACCTCACAAGATACTCAAAGCCTGTGCGTACAAGGTTTGGTTCTGTTTTTGTGGATATAGTAACAACAGCACGCTTGGTTGTATGCCCTGCTTCTCTTATAGGAATATAGGTCGCATCAAGCCAAAGGTAAGGCCATCTGTCAAAAGACAAAGAGCTGTGTCTTAAGT
>ERZ772979.276-NODE-276-length-40063-cov-63.093406_pt1 | contig 40063 bp, 47 predicted proteins | sample MGYA00511130_ERZ772979 | MGnify/ENA primary metagenome ERZ772979 (study PRJEB29015, sample SAMEA2738103) | human oral metagenome | biome: human oral; feature: human-associated habitat; material: saliva | place: China | collected 2186 ...
GCACCCCAACAGAAGCATTCAACGAACTCATTGCTACCACCCATTGACACCGCCCTTCCTTAGTCCAGCATTGTGCCCATTGAACTGGTGAAGGGTGGTTTGATCCAAATTCGGTCGGCCCATTCAGAAGCGGAAGCCCAACACCTCTTTTATTCACTTGTTCACCCTTAGGAGATTGCCCCATGACAATGCTTGCAATATCCCCCAGGGTAAGCCCAGTTAAGCGTAGACGAGAACTTTGCTCGTTTTTTGTACCTCCGTTCATGAATGCGCTCCCAGCATAGCTCGAATCTGCTCCTCGAGTTCGCGGCCGCGGTCGAGCTCGGCGAGGAGTTCGGCGGTGAGTCGGGCGATTTTCTCCTCGGCGGGCTCGGCGTCGGGATCTTCTGTCTGGTCGAGGCCGACGTAGCGGCCCGGGGTGAGGATGAAGTCGTTGTCCCGGATCTCTTCGAGCGTTGCTGCTTTGCAGAATCCGGCCACATCCTCATAGTTCTCGCGCGCCTCGCGGGATCGCCAGGTGTTGTAGGTGCTGGCGATACGTTCAATGTCCGCTTCGGTGAGCTGGCGTTGCGCGCGGGTGATCATCTCACCCATATTGCGAGCGTCAATGAAGAGCACCTCCCCGTGGCGGTCGCGGTGGCCGTTACCGTGCCGGTTCTTCGAGAGGAACCACAGGCACGCTGGGATCCCGGTGTTGAAGAAGAGCTTGTCGGGTAGCGCCACGATGCAGTCCACGAGGTCCGCTTCAACGAGGGCCTGGCGGATGGTGCCGTCTGTCTTCGCTTTGGATGACAGTGCGCCGTTGGCCATGACGAAGCCTGCCGAGCCTGAGGGGGCGAGATGGTAGAGGAAGTGCTGGATCCACGCGTAGTTAGCATTGGAATCATTCGGGGTGCCGTAAGCCCAGCGTGGATCATCCTCGAGGACGGCCGACCAGTAGCCTTTGAGGTTGAAGGGCGGGTTGGCGATGATGAAGTCCGCGCGCAGGTCAGGGTGTTGGTCTTCGGTGAAAGTTTCAGCGTCCCGTGGGCCAAGGTCTGCTTCGATACCGCGTAGCGCTAGGTTCATCTTGGCTAGGCGCCAGGTGGAGGCAGCCTTTTCCTGGCCGTAGATGGAGAGAGCATCTCGACTGCCTCCGTGGGCTTCGACGAAGCGGGCCGACTGCACGAACATGCCACCACTACCACAGCATGGGTCATAGACGCGGCCACTGAAAGGTTGGAGCATCTCGACGAGCAGGTTCACCACGCTGCGAGGCGTGTAGAACTCGCCACCATCCTTGCCTTTCTCTGAGCCGGCGAACATGCCAAGGAAGTACTCGTAGACGCGGCCGAGGATGTCGTCGGCTCCGTGATCGGCGTCTGCGCCAAAACCGATCGAGCCGATGAGGTCAATAAGCTCGCCGAGCATCTCGTCCTTGAGATCCTCACGCCCGTAGTTGCGCGGTAGCACACCAGTGAGCGAGGGGTTCTCGCGTTCGATGAGTCGCATCGCTTCGTCAATGGCCTGGCCAATGCCTGGCAGTTTGGCCTTGGCTTGGAGCTGCTCCCAGCGGGCACCATCAGGGATCCAGAAGACGTTCTCACCGGAGTATTCGTCCCGGTCTTCAAGGAATGACGGGATTTGGTCGTCTTCGATACCGTCGTCCATGAGCTCCCAGGTGAGTTCTTGGCGGCGCTCGGAGAACTTGTCAGACACGTATTTGAGGAACACGAGGCCTAGAACCACGTGCTTGTACTCCGAGGCTTCTTGGTTTCCCTTGGCGCGCATTGACTCAGCGGTTTCCCACAGGGTCCGCTCGAGAGTCATGTCGTTGTTGTTTTTCGTAGCCATATTGCGTTATCCAAACCTTTTAGTCTTCTTGTTGGGGTGCATCAGGGAGTGGAACGAGTTCGACTATCTCCGCTAGCTGGCAGTCGAGTGCTTCACATATGCGCACGAGTACTGCGGTTGTGACGTTCTCGTCCCGGCCGAGCTTGGCGACCGTGGACGCCGAGATTTTCGCCTTGTCCCGGAGGTCCTGTTTGCGCATTCCTTTGTCGATCAGCGTTTTCCACAGCGGTTTGTAGCTGATCTTGAGCGTGGTGGATTGGCTACTCATGTGGGTGTTCTCCCGGCTCGTAGACCCCGTCAAGGTAGCCGTAACGCCCCTGGTATGGGTCTTTACTGAATCGGATGGTTGTCGTGTTGGGAAGTGCGTCGAGGTCCACCCCGCTGAGGAGATTGAGGTTCTCGCACAGGATGACCTGACGGTTCGTAGATGTACGGGCGATGTAGTCGAGCAGCTTCTGCCGCATGGAGTCCGGCGCAGTGAGCTGGCTGTCGTCAAAGTTTTTCAGCGGAGAATCAATAATGAGGAAGTGCGGCGCGTGGGGCGAGCGTTGATCAAGGTACTCATGGAAGGCGACCATCACCACGGTGTTGAGCAAGGCAGCGAAGCCTTTACCCTCCTTGGTGTCCTTCCGGTACCCGTCAATCGTCACGTCGAGGGTGGCCTCGTCGAATACCGCCGCGTCAGCAGAGGGAAAGCCGATTTCATGGAGGATCCGACGAATTGTGGTGTTCATTGAGTAGATGAAGTCCGCGTTGAAGAATTCAGCAGGCTTGTATGGTTCCCGCTTCTCATCCGCTTGCGGTCCCAGATCAGTCAGGGCCAGGATTGTTTCCTGGAGCTGCTCGAGACGCGCTTGTATACCCGCTACCTCCTTGAGCGTGCGAACCTCACGCGTCAGCTGTTCCTGGCGTGGCGTGATCGTGTGAGCGATTCTATTTTGAAGTTCGGCATGCTTGAGCACCAGGTCAGCGCGTTGTTGGGTCAGTTCTAACATCGTGTAGTCCAGCTCGGCCAGGTTGGAGCGTGCACCCGCGAGTTGCTCTTCTAGGCGAGTGCGCTGGACGTCGATTTGTTCCTGACTGGGATGGTTCATGCTCGCGTCTACTGGTTGCTTGCAGTAACCGCACATGTTGATGTTCAACGTGTCGGGATCAACGCTTGCCTCGGCGAGGAACTCGAGCCGTTGGAGGTCAGCTTCCAGGTGGCTGATGAGTTCTTGCCGCTGGTATTTGTCTACTGCAAAAGCGGCGACGTTCTCATCGATCTCTTTGATCTTGATAGTGATCGTCCGCCCAGTGGCGTTGAGCTCGATCTGGTCTCGACGAAGCTGGTCGAACTCGGCGTTGAGGGTAGCGAGTTCCGCTTCTATATCACGGCCCCGGTACTGCTCCTCTACTTCCCTGAGCTCCGTCTCCTTCTTGCGAGCTGCCTCAACTTGCCTGGTGATGAACTGCTTGACTGATCTCTGGCGGATACGGCGATCTTTGTCGGATTCTTGAGCCTCAATGTCATCGAAGTTTTCGTCTTGCGCGAGCACGAGCAGTGTCGACAGTTCCGCAGTGCGAGTGACGTAATCTTTGTCTCCACCCTTGCGCAAGATTGTTGAGTCGAGCCGATCGATGTAGCTCTCAGGCACGTACAGCAGGTGGTAAAGGCTGCGCCATGTCAGCGACTGGCTCTCCCAGCTGGAATTCTTGATGACCTTGCGGCTGGGCTTGAGATCGAGTAGCGACACCAGGAACGAGTTCAGATCCGTCTCAGGATCCTTCTCGTCTCGCTTCACGCTGTAGACCTTGCCTTCAGTGCCAGGATGAGGACTGACAACGTAGTCCACTCCAATATTGCGTCGCAGGGTGATGATTTCTCCCTCAGTAGTAACGAGGTCGATTTCTGCTGTGCAGTAGTCCGAGTCGTCAGTGAAAGGGACGAGTTCCCCGCCCATGACGAAGTCGATAGTTCGGGCGACGCGAGTTTTCCCGCTATTTGAGGGCCCGGCAATGACGTTCAAGCCCTGTGTGAGCGTGATCGTGGAAGGGGCGCCGTGGTTTGGGTATGCGCGAATCTCGCTAATCCAAAATCCGCTCATGTTTCCTCCTTCACACCAATCAGGTGCAGCGTGTCGTTGCGTAGCGCTACCAATGCTGCTGCGACATAGCGTTGGTAGTGCTGGGCGTAGCTAGAAGACACATGGCTCACTAGGTGTGCGCCAGACTCGGAGATGGTGAAGCGCGGCACGTCACCAGCATGGTCTGCATAGGCGTAACCGTGTGCCACGAGCGTCTGGATTGCCTCGTGAGCTTTACTTCGGCGCTGCGTGTAAATCGCATTAACGAAGGCTGTGGACCCGTGCAGGTCGGTACTGCCGAGACCGAAGTGTCTGGCATAGGTTGCTGCAAAATCGGCGTCAGCAAGCTCGGTCGCTGTCACCGCGGTTTCAAACTTGTCTAAGGCGACAAGCAGTCGCATGCAGTTTTCGAACTGAGAGTTGAAGATTGTGCTGCTCATGATGACCACTCGATTCGGTTCTCGTTGACCAGCATGTGCGTCATGCCTTGCTTGTGGCTCGCAGCAAACAAGTCAGGGATGCTCGTTAGAACAGACCCCCCTACCTGGTAATGGCTAGCCTGCCCAAGCGTCTTCAGCATCCGCTCGTAGCCGTCAGGGAAAGCATCGGACATCCACGTGGTTTCGAGGAAGTCGTCAAGATCGTCCTTGATCCGTTCAAACTGTTCATCCCCATCATCTGGGCGAATCTCCTGCAGGTTACGGTGCCGCCCAACAGCGGACCAGTAATGGGTGCGCTGACGGACCAAAAACTTCACGTATTTGCCCGGAAGACTCTTTAGATGCTCGAAGGAGACGGGCTCCTTCCCAAGTTTTTCGGCGATCGCTTCAAGAGCGCGTTGCACGTAGACCTCTTCAGGAGCTAACTCCTCGGGGACGGGCGGAGCTGGAGAGATCGGGATGCTCGAGGTCCCGATCTTGAGCGAATTGCCGGAGATACGGCCGGTAGATAAGGGGTAGGTCTGTACGCCGGGGATGACGATTTTCTCGTCGCCGCCTTGGTCCCGCAGAAGGTCATTTCCCTCAGCGTTGGATCTGACGACTTCTTTGATGAGCACATACACGGCCTTCGGAACATCAATCGGTTTGTTGATCTGTAGGCCGTCCTTACGAAGCTTGAGTGCAAGATCCCTGATCGCATCGCCGGTAGAGGTATCGCTCCACAGGGCGATGATTCTCTGCTCACTGATGGCGGGCAAGATGCGTCTTGCGGTGTCCTCCGGTAGGGGCCGTTTTCCATTCCAGATCTTGTTGAGGTCTCGTCGGTCGATACCTCTCAGCCATCCAGCAGGGATGGTGTTCTTGCTGCACTCGCTTTCAGGTAGCCGACCTGGGAGGAGCTTTTCGTCGCAGGCCCGGTCAAAGAAGTCAAGAACGAATCCACGGTCGCCTTTGACGTCGAGAGATAAGGAGGGTCGGATAGTCCGCAATAACAGACCAAGAGCAAACTCTGGCTGAGGAAGGCGAGCCATCTTGCCTCCTTTCGCCTTCTTTCGCCTCCTGTCAAAACAGGGGGCTTTCTTAGTGTTGAAAACAAGCCATCTACCGGCGTGGGCGCATCGACCACTGTGGTCCATGTTACCAGCCGGTGTAGGCGGACCGAGAGAAAAACTCGGCAAAAAGGACGAATCGAGCTGACTGGAAGGAGGTGAACCGAGATGACGAGTCAACGTCGAACCAGCGAGGCTGCTGCTTCTGCCGCATCGAAGGTCATGCGTGACCAGCGGTATTCCAAGGTAGCTAAGACCGCCGCGGCTTCTGCTCTATCCCAGCGGGCTCCCAAGCCCAAGGGCGGAAAGAAGTAACCGGTTGGGGGTGTCTGGCCTGGTACCGGCCGGGCACCCCCTTCGCCTCCTATCGGGGCTTTCAACAACTAGTGGGACAGCTGCCCACATCCACACATCCATACAAACCGCGCGGAGATCCGCCCTTCTGGACGTCCAGGGCAGGTCAGTCGCTCAGGCACGCATGCCTGGGTGGTTGGCCTGCCCTGTTTTCGTCCCCGGGTTGATCTTCGCGCTCCACCAACGTCCAGGTGGGGCCGGGCCTCCGTCGCAGCAAGCGACAGGAGCCAAACATGGCAGGCAACGCCTCCACCCCACACAACTACATCACCGTCAAACTCGCGTTCGAGGTTACGGTCGCCGCTGACGCGCGGCGAGCAACCCGCGATACCAGCTTCCGTATCAGCCCGGCTGAGGCCGATACCTGGATTGAGGGCGACTACCAGAACCGCCGGGAGCAGGCCGAGGATCCCGACACGGTCGAACGTCGGTCCTTGAATGAGATCCTCGAAGAGCTCAATGCCTCGGAGCGCAGCACGTCGCGCCGCTGGCGCACCCATACCGGCTTCCTCGCGGTCGATGACACTGACCCCAGTGACGAAGAAATCGAGAGTGGCCACGTAGGGCTGCGCGCCGCATCGGGATACCGCGACGGTATCTACACCTCCACCACGCCAGACGATGTCACCGACTCGTGGTCGACCAGCTTGGCCGTGCGCCAAGCACTATCGGCGTTGTCCGAGCGCGAGCAGCAGGTAGTCCTCGCCTCCCGCATCCACGGCCTCTCCCAGCGGGACATCGCAGCCGTTTTGGGCGTGTCCCAGCCGATGGTGAAAAAGATCCGAGACCGCGCCGAGGGCAAGCTCCGCGATCTGCTTTCCGGCTCTGGGGTTATCAACTAGGGTTCGTCGCCGCCTTGAGGGTGGAAGGAGCATCAAGCCAATCCGGGCACACCTTCCTTCCACTGACTTTTCCTAAGGAGGAAGCCAATGGCACACAAGACGGTGACAGTGAGCCTGTCGCGAGACCCCAACTCGGGCAAGGCCATCAACATCGGCCGGGTGGGTTTGCGAGAGCGGCTCTTGACTTGGTTGTTCGGCCCCATGCGGGACGTGACCGTACTGGTCCCGGGCCGGGAAGTACGGGACGTGACGCTGCGCAAGGTCGATGAGGCCTCGTGGTGCGGGGCGGAATGTTCGGATGAGGAGCTGATGGCCCTGGCTGACGCGGTCCAACGTCACCCGGCAGGCAGCAAGCTTAACCGCGCAGGTGGTGATGCAGCATGAACCCGCAGCGCCGCAACGCCCTGATCGCGGGCATTAACCGCACCATGGAGGGCCTTGCCCAGATTGCCCAGGCGCTTGAAGCCGACGGCTGGGCGCGGATTGAGGACGAGTACGCGTTGGCTGGGGCCCGTCCGGTTGCCGCCGCGCGTCTCGAGGAGCCGACCTTCCAGGCCGAGCTCGAAGAGCGACTCGAGGCTGAGGTGGCTGCCTCGGCTACATCGGTGCGTGAGTACACGCTCGAAGAGGTACGGGCTTTCTTGGCAGAGCTCTCTCAGCAGGGTTACACCGCCCAGGTACGCCAGCTGATCCTTGATGCTGGCGCGAAGGCTCTCTCAGAGGTGGATCCGGCGAAGTTTGGCCAGATCATGGCTGGGGCTGAGGAGATCGCGAATGCCTGATAGCCACGCACTCCTGTCAGCCTCCAGTGCTCACCGGTGGTTGCACTGCCCGCCCTCCGCGCTCGCCACAGATGGCGTGGCAGATACGCCGTCGGATGCAGCTTTGCAAGGTACGGCTGCGCATGCGCTGGCTGAGTACAAGCTGCTGCGGTTTTTGAAGCGCCGGGCGAAGCGCCCCACCTCGGAGTGGATTGATGAGGAGATGGAGGGCCACACCGACGACTACGTCGCCTTCGTGGCCCAGCACCTCGAGTCTGCTCGGGAGCACTGCCCGGACCCGCAGGTGTATGTCGAACAGCGCCTGGACTACTCCCACCTCGCCCCGGGCGGCTTCGGGACCGGTGACTGCGTGATCGTTGCCGAGCCCACCTTGCAGGTCATTGACCTCAAATACGGGATGGGCGTCGAAGTCAGCCCCGTCGAGAACCCACAGCTGATGCTCTATGGGCTTGGCGCGTTGGCAGCTTTTGATGCGCTCTACGGTATTGAGGAAGTCGCTCTGAGCATTTTCCAGCCTCGTCGCGCCAACGTCGAGACCTGGACGATTAGCACCCAGGACCTGATCGCGTGGGGCGAGAACACGGTCAAGCCGATTGCTGACCTGGCTGCCCGCGGTGAGGGCGCGTATGCCGCTGGTTCGTGGTGTCAGTTCTGCCGTATCGCCAGTACGTGCCATGCCCGTGCGGAAGCGAATCTCGCGCTAGCCAAGCACGAGTTCGCACCACCCGCAGAACTATCTGTGTCTGAGGTTGCGGATGTGCTGGCGAAGATCCCTGAGCTCAAAGCCTGGGCATCCGACGTCGAAGCATGGGCCTTAGCTCAGGCCCAAGCCGGCACCCAGATCCCCGGTTTCAAGGTGGTCGCTGGCCGCTCCATCCGCAAATACACCGACGAGGCAGCGGTAGCTGAGGCAGCCAAGGCTGCGGGATACAGCGACATCTGGGACAAGCGCCTGATCGGCATCACCGCCATGGAACGCCTCATGGGCAAGCGGGCCTTCACCGAGACACTCGGCGACCTGGTCATCAAGCCCGAAGGCAAGCCCACTCTCGTCCCCGAATCCGACAAGAGGCCGCCACTCGCACGTGTGAGTGCAGCCACCGATTTCACCAACACCAACGACTGACCAAGGAGGTCACCCATCATGAACACCAATCCGACTCGCGTCGTCACCGGCGAAGTCCGCCTGTCCTACGCCCACCTTTTCGAGCCCCAGTCCATCCAGGGCTCCAAGCCCAAGTACAGCGTCAGCCTGATCATCCCCAAGTCTGATCGGGAGACGATCGGCAAGATCGAGCGGGCCATCGATGCCGCCATCGAGGCAGGCATCGGAAAGTTCGGTGGCAAGCGCCCGAACAAGGCCGCGCTCAAGCTGCCTCTGCGTGACGGGGACACCGAGCGTGACGACGAGGCCTATGCCGGCTGCTTCTTCGTGAATGCGAACTCCACCTTGCCGCCCGAGGTCGTCGATCAGGACCTCAATCCGGTGCTCTCACCTGCCGAGGTGTACTCCGGCTGCTACGCCCGGGTCTCGCTGAGCTTCTACGCGTTCAACACCAACGGCAACCGCGGGATCGCCTGCGGGCTCGGCAACGTGCAAAAGCTCCGTGACGGGGAGCCGCTGGGCGGTGGCCGCACGTCGGCTGCGGATGATTTCGCAGCATTCAGCACCGGGGATGACTTCCTGGCCTAACCGCTCACCGCACAGTGGCGGGACACCTTGTGGTTTGAGCATTGCTCGGCTCGGGGTGTCCCGCCACAACCACATCTATCGATTGGACGCGCATGCACACGCTTTCCCTGGACCTCGAAACCTTCAGTCCCACCAACCTCGCCACCGCGGGTGTGTACAGGTACGCCGAAGACCCGGGCTTCCGCATCCTCTTGCTCGGCTACAGCATCGACGCCGCGCCAGCTGAGGTCATCGACCTGGCTCGGGGTGAACCCATCCCGACCATGATCCTTCAGGCACTTACTGACCCGGGCATCATCAAGTCGGCGTTCAATGCGGCTTTCGAGCGTGTCTGCCTGTCGGTCTATCTGCGCCGCCACCACCCAGCCCTGCTCGCCGCGGGTTTTTTGGATCCGCGTGGGTGGCGGTGCACCATGGTGTGGGCAGCATCCCTGGGCCTGCCGATGAGCCTGGACGGTGCAGACAAAGCACTACGCCTCCCGATCGAGAAAGACCCCGCCGGGCAAAAGCTCATCCGCCGCTTCTCCATCCCTGGCAAGGATGGTGGCCACACCCTACCCAGCGATGATCCAGTGGGTTGGCAGCAGTACATTTCCTACAACCGCCGCGATGTTGATGTCGAGGTCCAACTCGCCTTCCGGCTTGCCCGCAACCCGATGCTGGAAGCGGAGTGGGAGACGTACTGGTTGGATCAGCGCATCAACGACACCGGGGTCCGCATCGACACCCAGCTTGCCGCCAATGCTGTCGAGGTCGACACCCACCACCGCGACGCCTGCCTGGCACGCGCCCAGCAGCTCACCGGACTAGAAAACCCCAATAGCCCGATCCAGCTCAAAGACTGGCTCACTGAGCACGACTGCGCCTTGGAGTCGCTGACGAAGACCGAGGTGGAGGCCGCCCTCGAGACTGCGAGCGGCGATGTCGCTGAGGTGCTCCGGCTACGCCAAGACCTCTCGCGCTCCTCGGTGAAGAAGTACCAAGCCATGCTCGCCGTCGCAGGCAGCGATGATAGGGCGCGCGGTCTTATCCAGTACATGGGGGCTGGCCGTACCGGACGCTTCGCCGGACGGCTCATCCAAGTACAGAACCTGCCGCGCAACCACATGCCCGACCTCGCCACCGCCCGCACCCTCCTCAACGCAGGCAACAGTGACGCCCTCGAACTGCTCTACAGCCCGCTACCAGACACCCTGAGCCAACTCATCCGCACCGCCTTCATCCCCAGCGTGGACCACCGGTTCATCGTCGCCGACTTCAGCGCGATCGAAGCGAGAGTCCTCGCATGGCTCGCCGGTGAAGACGGCATCCTGCAAGCATTCCGTGAAGGTAAAGACCTCTACTGCCAAACCGCGAGCCGCATGTTTGGTGTCCCAGTCGAGAAACACGGGGTCAACAGCGAGCTACGCCAGAAAGGGAAGATCGCGGTCCTGGCCTGCGGATACGGCGGCTCGGTCGGAGCCCTGAAAGCCATGGGGGCCTTGCGCATGGGCCTTGATGAGGCAGAGCTCAGACCCTTGGTGGATGCGTGGCGGGAGGCCAACCCGATGGTCGTGCAGTTCTGGCGAGACACCGAACAAGCTGCCATCACCACAGTTGAGACCCGAACGCCTACGCAGGTCGGACGCATCCGGTTCTCTTACCGTTCTGGGTGCCTGTTCGTCACTCTGCCGTCGGGGCGCGAGCTGTGCTACCCGCGACCCAGGCTTGGTGAGAACCGCTTCGGCATGACCAGCATCCTCTTTGACGGGGTGGATGGCACCACCCGCAAGTGGGGTCCGATCGAGACCTACGGCGGAAAGCTCACCGAGAACCTTGTCCAAGCCACAGCCCGTGATCTCCTCACTCATGCTATGCACCGTGTGGATGCGGCAGGTCACCGGATCGTCATGCATATTCACGATGAAATCGTCGTCGACGAACCCACAGACGGTACGAGCGTCAAAGACATCGTGACGATCATGACGAGACTGCCCACCTGGGCAGACGGCCTACCGCTCGATGCAGACGGGTACGACTGCGCCTTCTATATGAAGGACTAATGAGCGCGCGAGGCTGAAGTTTTGTGCATGCCGCTAGGCTTCGAGCATGTCGCGCCAGGTAGTGGGGAATCCCATGTGGGATAGGTCGATAGAGTCTGAGTATCGTGCGAAAAGATTCTCGAGCTGCGCCACGTGCTCCTGCCAGCGGTCTTGATCCGGGTGCAGGAATTTGAGCATGTAAATTCGAGAAAACAGACTGCGATCCGGTGCGTGCACCATGCGTGTATCTGGCCTTCTTCTTTTACTCGCCCGTTTGGCCTTCGCCTTCCGAGGCTCAAATCCAGTCTGACCCCTACACTGGAAAGAACAGCACGGAGGTGAATCCAATGACAATTGTGATCATAGGCGGCACAGGTATGCTGCTGCCAGCAGCCAAAGAACTATCTGAGCAGGGGCTAGAAGTTGCAGTGGTGGCTCGCCACGCGAGTGATGTGGTGCGCACAGCCGCCACCGAACTGATAATTCCGATTGATGCCGACTGGTCGGAACCCGAAAAATACCTCGATACTGTGCGCTCGGCAATGCAGCAACATACAGTGACCGGGATGATCACCTGGATTCATCGGCCATATCGGGATCAGCTTATGCTGGGGCTGGCAGAACTGGTTGAACCCGGAGGACGGATTGTACGGCTGTGGGGAAGCAGTAGCGGGGATCCTGCAACAATCGCAGCTAGGTCCCCACGCCCGAAAGGCTTTAGCCTTTGTGAGGTCTACTTAGGTGCCAACCGGCAGGGAAATAACATGTCGTGGCTTTCGCACGAACAAATTTCACGCGGCGCATTGGAAGCACTGAGAGGGGAGATGTCAGAGCTGACGGTCGGCGTACTACCTCCATATCCTGAACACAATACAGTCAGTTAATGCCAAACCCGAGCAGTAGAATGAGTCAATCCTAGAACAGAAGAATGAGAGTGATTTCCGGTAGGGGTGAGGGATCCCCTCACCTGGACATCTGAAATTCCCAATTCTGTTCATAGTTGTTGGCAGTGAATGTTGATCGTGCCCATGCAGCGTAGGTTTCAGTGAGGATTTCTGCGACATGTTCTGTGATTACATGTCGCAGTCGCCCTGATGAAATGGTGAAAATGGTGTTCAATGGTTGGTCTCCATCTTCTATTGCCCGTTAGTTCTGGTCGAAATTGATGACGAGTTTGCCGCGTACGTGCCCGGTCTCACCCAGTCGATGAGCCTCGGATAGCTGGGTGAAGGGGAAAACCTTCTCGATGTGGACGTTCAGAGTTTTGCTGGCAAGTGCTTGGGCGATCTTTCCCAGTTCGGTCGCGTTGGGATGCACAAAAACCCAATGCGCGTCATGCCCGGCTTGACGTGCGGCAGCGATTTGGCTGGGGTCAGGGCAGGTGACAATTCGTCCATTAGTGGTCAACAGTGGCAGTGACTTTGTGAACACCTCACCGCCGACTGTGTCGAGAATAATGTCAAACTGCCCGGCATACTCGCTCAAATCTGTGGTGGTGTAGTCAATCGGGGTAGCCCCGAGGTGGGCTAAGAATTCTTGGTTGCGGGTGGATGCTGTGGCCCACACCTGCGCGCCAGCAGCATGTGCCAACTGCACAGCAAGGTGACCTACCCCTCCAGTGCCACCCTGAACGAGTACCTTCTGCCCAGACTGCAGCTCGCCTACATCGAACAGGCCCTGGTAGGCGGTCAGGGATGCTAGCGGGACTGCGCCGAGTGTCTGAATGTCAACTCCTGTGGGTGCGTGGATGACATCGGTGACTTTGACCTGAACGTACTCGGCGTAGCAGCTTCCGAGATCGGGGAAGGCGGGCATGCCGAAGACGAGGTCTCCTACCTCGAATCCGGTGGTCTCAGGGCCAGTTGCAACGACTTCACCGGCGAGATCCCAGCCGAGGACGGCAGGTTTGTCGAGTGAAATCATTCCTGCGATTCCGGCTCCTGCTCGGGTTTTCCAGTCAACCGGGTTGAGACCAGCCGCCAGGTTTTTGATAACGAGGCGGCCAGATAGTGCTTCGGGGATATCGACCTGGGCGAAGGTGAAGGAATCTGGGGATCCCCAGGCCGTGAGTTGGGCCTGTGTCATGGTAGGCACGGTGTACTCCTTTTCAATGCAGTGTTTTGCGAGTTTTTCTTGTTTCGGCCCGATGCGTGGAGACGTCGGGCTTTTAACAGAATGGTGGTTCGGGCAAGGGGGCACAAGAATGTACTTTTCCGAAATCTAGGTACCGCCAAGTGATCCAGTTACCGCGGGGTAACCAGGTGTGTGGACTGAAACTGCCTGGTAGGAGTCGTGCTCGGGGAGGTTGATCGGGTAACCTAGTTACCTATGGAGACTGACTCGTGTTCTGGAAAGCCGGACGTGTATTCGCAGTTGTGCCCCTGCCGGTCGATTCTTGATCGCATCGCTGACAAGTGGACTGCGCTGATTATTGGAAAGCTGGCACAGTCTCCCCTTCGGTTTAACCAATTGCGTCGCGCAATCCCAGGGATCTCAGCCAAAATGCTGACGCAGACGCTGCGGTCGTTGGAGTGTGACGGCATGGTGGATCGCACAATGTATCCAACGATGCCGGTCACGGTGGAGTATTCACTGACTGATTTGGGTAGGTCGTTGGCTGAGCCTTTGGCCGCGGTGCGGCAGTGGGCGGAAGAACACCGGGACGATGTTCTGGCAGCTAATGAACGTTTCCATTCCACGCAGCCGCCGTTGTCACCCATCGTGGCTAACCAGGCTACGTTTTAGATCCTTTGGGGCCGAGGGTTATCAACTGCTGTCTCTGGCCGCCTAGGGCCTGAGAGGACGAGCGCGCTGCACGGTGCATCGCCGAGGACGCCTCTCAGGAAGGCGGCTCGACATGAGCAGCAATCTGAACTCGTACACCCACCCGGACTTCGGCAACCTGCGAACCATTGTCGACGGCGAGACCATCTACATCTGCGCTAAGGACGCTGCCGTCGCGCTCGGATACAAGGATCCGGTTAACGCCATCAAGCAGCACTGCAAGGGGGTGGCGATTCACCACCCCCTTGAAACCCCAGGAGGTCTGCAAGAAGTCCGATTCATCAGCGAAGGCGACCTCTACCGACTGATCTTCTCCTCCCACCTTCCAGCCGCCCAGAAGTTTGAGTCCTGGGTCATGGACGAGGTTCTGCCCTCGATCCGCAAACACGGCCTGTACATCACCGACCGGGTGATCGAAGAGATCCGCACGAATCCGAAGGCTCTGCTCGCCATGCTGCAGTCCTACGTGGAGGAGAAGGAACGCAACGAAGCCCTAGCGGCAGAGAACCTCCAGCAAGCCCAGCTGCTGCTCGAGGCACGTCCGAAGGTCACCTACTACGACATGGTGTTGCAGTCCGAGAGCCTGCTGACCACCACCGAGATCGCCAAGGACTACGGACTCTCAGCCCGCAAGCTCAACAAGCTGCTCGCCGATCTGGGGGTGCAGTTCAAGCAGTCCGGCCGCTGGTTCCTCTACGCCGCCCACGCCGAGGCTGGCTACGCCCACTCAAAGACCTACGTCTACGACGAAGAGACCGGCAAGACCAATACCCACCTGTACTGGACCCAGAAGGGCCGCCTCTTCATCTACGAGACCCTCAAGCATGAACGTGGTCTACTGCCTTTGATTGAGCGCGGGGTGGACCAGTGAATCCCACAGACTCGACGATCCCACGCCTGAACGCCTCGGGGTGCGCGGACCCGACCGTCTATGAGGTGCTCAAACGTGAGCAGCGCGCCCTGTTCGGATACCGGCCCCTGGCCTACATCTGCAGCCCGTTCGCGGGTGATACCGAGGCCAACATTCGCCTGGCCCGCCGCATGTGCGCCGCAGCGATCACGCGCCGTCGTATTCCTATCGCGCCGCACCTGCTCTTCCCGCAGTTCATGGATGACACCAAGCCCGCCGAACGGGAACTCGCCATGTTCTTCAACCGCATCGTGCTGTCCAAGTGCGAGGAGGTGTGGGTGTACGCCCCACGCATCAGCCCTGGCATGCGCACCGAAGCCTGCTGGGCCCGCCACCTCGACATCCCCATCCGCTTTCTCGATTCCGACTTCCGGGAGATCCAGCCATGACGACCTTCACCCTGTTCACCGCCACGACCAGCGGCCTAGTCTCGAACACCCACTATCCGAATCGGGTCACCATCACCGATGCGTCCGACCTGGAGGCGGCAGCCCGCTTCGACCATGTCGCTGCCGAATACCAGGGCAATCAGCGCTCCACCCACGGGTTCATCTCCTCGAACTGCCTGGTGATGGACATCGACAACGATCACACCGAAAACCCCGACGAGTGGGTGACCCCGCAGGGGCTGGCGGACCTGCTGGCGGATGTGGAGTTCATGACCGCGACGTCCCGCAACCACAACACCTCCAAGCATGGAACACCAGCTAGACCCCGCTTCCACGTCTACCTGCCCATCAGCCCAGTCACCGACCCCGGCACTTATGCGGGGTTGAAGAAGTCCCTGGCAGACCGCTTCGACTTCTTCGACGCCGGGGCCTTGGATGCGGCCCGATTCCTCTACGGACACCCCACCCCGCAGGTGGAAGCCTTCACCGGCACCTTGCTGGTCGACGAGTGGCTCACCCGCCAAGCCGAGCAAGATGCGTTCGCCGCCTTCGACGCCGCAACCCTGACTATCGGGGAAGGCAGCCGCAACGCCACCCTGTCCAGGTTCGCCGGCCGAGTCCTCATCCGCTACGGCGACACCGAGCAGGCCCGTACCCTCTTTGACCGCAAGGCCGCGCTGTGCGACCCGCCCCTACCGAGTGCGGAGCTGGAAGCGATCTGGCGGTCAGCGCTCAGGTTTGCAGGCCGCGTCGCGAAAGACCCCTCCTACGTCAAGCCCGCCGTCTACCAGGCGCTGACCTCACTCAAACCTGATGACTACACCGACGTGGGGCAAGCCGAAGCACTCGCGACCGAGTACGCCGACAAGATCCGCTACTCCCTGTCTACCCACTGGCTGGTCTACGAGGGCGGGGTGTGGGTGGAAAACGACCTGCTCGCCCAGGCTGTTGCCCAAGAGCTCACCACCCGCCAGCTCGACGAAGCACAAAACATGCTCGACCAGGCCCACACACTCATGGCTGACACCGGAGCCGCAGACACCATCGCTGCCGCCTCGTCGAAAGCGAAAGGTGTCGCCTCGCTTAGTGGCGTCCAGCAGGTGGCGTATCAGCGGCTGCTGGAGGCCATGGAATATCACAAGTTCGTGCTCGGGCGGCGCCAGTCCCGCAATATCGCCGCCACCCTCAAGGAAGCCCAGCCCCTGCTTGAGGTGCGGGCCTCAGACCTGGACTCCGACCCCTATCTGCTGTGCACACCGGGCGGCACCTACCAGCTCACCGAGGGCCTGGCCTCCAGGCGGGATAACCACCCGGCAGACCTCATCACCTTGCAGACCGCCACCAGCCCAGACAGCGAGGGCGCGGACCTGTGGCTCCAAGCCCTCAAGGTCACATTCCAAGGCGATGAAGACCTGATCTCCTATGTACAGCGGGTGTGTGGCCTGGCAGCAATCGGCAAAGTCATGCTCGAGGCCCTCATCATCGCCTACGGGGATGGCCGCAACGGCAAGTCCACGTTTTGGAACACTATCGCCCGCGTGCTTGGCACCTACTCCGGATCCATCAGTGCCGACACGCTCACTGTTGGGGTGCGGCGAAACGTCAAACCCGAACTGGCCGAGGCCCGCGGCAAGCGCCTGCTTATCGCAGCGGAGACGGAAGAAGGCGTGCGCCTGTCGACCTCGAACGTCAAACAGCTTGCCTCCACCGACAAGATCGCGGCAGAGAAGAAGTTCAAAGACCCCTTCTCCTTCACCCCCTCCCACTCTCTCGTGCTCTACACCAATCACCTGCCCCGGGTCGGAGCAATGGACGCGGGCATCTGGAGGAGGCTGATCGTCATCCCGTTTACTACCACCATCAGCGGGGATGCGGACGTGAAGAACTATGCCGACTACCTCTACGAGCATGCTGGCGGGGCGATCCTGGCCTGGGTGATGGAAGGCGCACGCCTCATCCACTCCGAGGACTACCACCTGCGTGCCCCGGCCAAGGTGGTGGAAGCCTCCGAGGCCTACCGGGAAGACAACGACTGGTTCTCACACTTCCTGGCCGATCAGTGCATGGTCGAGAACGGTGCGGAAGCGAAAGCGGGTGAGCTCTACCAGGCCTACCGGGCCTGGGCGCTGTCCACAGCAGGGTGGGCGCGCCCCATGGTGGATTTCAACGCCGCCTGCGAGATGGCCGGGTTCGCTCGGAAGAAGACCCGGGCCGCGATCAAGGTCTACGGGCTGCGCCTGAAAGACGAGTTCGAGGAGTAAGTGCAGGGCGAGTGTGCAGAGGGGTGCAGACCATTTACCTATTTACCGCATGTGGGAAAAATGCATGTTGAATCTATATGTAAAAGGTAGTGTCTGCACCTGCACCCCTCTGCACATGGCCCTCGACATGGAGGTTGCCATGGATGAGAAAACAGTTGAAAACACGCTGAAAAGAGCCATCGAAGCAGACGGGGGCATCTGCTGGAAACTGACCTGCCCCGGGGTGGATGGGGTCCCAGACCGGCTGTGCTTGAGGGCTGGACGGGTCGTGTTCGTTGAAGTCAAAGCCCCCGGCAAGAAACCAAGGCCACTACAGCAGCGCCGGATGAACCAACTCCGCGCACAGGGCTTCACGGCTCTGGTCGTGGATGGGCCCGAGGGCATCCAGGAGGTGCGTGATGCGCTATCAGCCGCATAAATACCAAGCCCAGGCCACGCGGTTTATTGAGGAGCACCCCCAGTCCGCGATCCTACTCGGCATGGGGCTCGGCAAGACGATCATCACCCTGACCGCCATCTGGGGCTTCCTGCTGGACACCTTCGAAGCCCGCAGGGTTCTAGTTGTTGCGCCGCTGCGAGTGGCGCGGGATACCTGGCCCGCTGAAGTGCATAAGTGGGATCACCTGGATGGGCTGACCGTTGCGGTGGCTGTCGGCACCCGCCAGCAGCGGCTCGATGCGCTGGCGGCGGGTGCGATGGTGACGGTGATTAACCGGGAGAACGTCGGCTGGCTGGTGAAAGCCCTGGGTGGTCAGTGGCCGTTCGACATGGTCGTCATCGACGAACTCTCCAGCTTCAAGAACCACAAGGCAGCCCGCTTCAAAGCCCTGAGCTCCGTCCGGCCGCACATCCGCCGGATCGTGGGCCTGACGGGTACCCCAGCCGCGAACGGCTTGGAGGATTTGTGGGCCCAGTTCAAGCTACTGGATGGTGGTGAGCGTCTTGGCCGCTACATCACCCGCTACCGGGAACGCTGGTTCACCCCGGATCGCCGTAATGGCATGCAGGTGTTCTCCTACAAGCCCAAGCCTGGTGCTGAGGCCGAGATCTACGAAGCAATCGGTGACATCACGCTCTCGATGCGCACCACGGATTACCTGGACCTGCCTGAGCTCACCATCACCACCCACGAGGTTGAGCTGAGTGCTGCTGAGCGCAAGGTTTACGACCAGCTCGTGCGTGACATGGTCATTGACCTCGACGGGGCCGTAGTCGATGCCGCGAACGCTGCGGCCCTGTCCGGCAAGCTGCTGCAGCTGGCCACGGGGGCTGTCTACGACGAAACCGGCGAAGCCGTCGTGGTTCATGAGCGAAAGCTCGACGCCCTCGAAGACCTCTTCGAAGCAGCCAACGGGCAGCCGTTGCTGGTGGCGTACGGGCACAAACACGACGTCACCCGCATCCAGGCCCGCTTCCCACACGCCCGACAACTCCAGACCGCCGAAGACTTCCACGCCTGGAATGCTGGTGAGGTTCCGTTGGCGCTGATCCACCCTGCCAGCGCGGGGCACGGCCTGAACCTCCAGACAGGTGGCCACCTCCTCGTCTGGTTTTCGCTGACCTGGTCCTTGGAGCTCTACCAGCAGACCAACGCCAGGCTTCACCGTCAAGGCCAGACCCAGCCAGTCACCATCACCCACCTGGCCGCCAAGAACACCATCGACGAGCAAGTCCTCGCCGCCCTCGAGGTGAAAGACACCACCCAAGCCCGCCTGATCGATGCAGTCGCGGCGACCCTGAACCCGGAAAGGAACTAACCATGCACGTGATGAGCAAATACCTGGACACCTACAAGGCCACCCTGGCAGCCCTCGAAGACTACGCCTCGATGCAACACATCCTTGAGACCACCGACCAAGCCATCAAGGACGAGACCGACAAGCTCTACTGGATGTCTTCGTCCAACCTTGATGGCATGCCCAAGGCCAAAAACCCCAAGGCTGGTGAGGAGCGGATCGCCGCCAGCATGGACCGGGTCGACGCCTACCGCGAGAGATACCGGCAAGCCCGCGAGTACATGGACTGGTTCCTACCCGCCTGGGGCGTGCTCAGCGAGGATGACCGGTTCGTGCTGGACACGTTCTTCTTCGCCGCCGACGACATTAGCCAGGAGGACCGGGCACGGGCAGTGGCCGATCACTTCTACGTTGAGCGCGAGACAGCGTTTCGCAAGCGTTCCAAGGCCGTGCACCGCCTGGCTACCGCCCTGTACGGGTAGGAGGTGATGCACCCAAGCGTTTGCCGGGTATCCGAAACGTGCCATGGTTTTCCCGTTTTCCCTCTGGCATCCTGTAATCAGTCGATAGTTGGGTCAAGGCCCCCGCACCACACAGTGGTTTGAGCGGGGGCCTTGCCACACCCAGGGAAGGAAGGATGGCCGTGCCGTTCAAGCCGAAGACACCGTGCCGTCACCCGGGTTGTCCTGAGCTCACTCACGAGCGGTTCTGCCCCCAGCACGCCAAGGCTGAGGACGAGCGCTACCGCCGCTTCCAGCGTGACCCGAAGATCAACCGCCGCTACGACAAGACCTGGAGCAAGATCCGCACCCGCTACCTGGACGCCCACCCACTGTGCGAGGACTGCTTGGAAGCAGGACGGACCACACCTGTTGCCGAGGTTCACCACGTTGTGCCCCTCGGTCATGGTGGCAGCCACGATGCGTCGAACCTGCGGGCCTTGTGCAAGCCCTGCCACTCCCGCCAGTCCGCACTGGACGGGGATCGGTGGCGGCGTGGCCCGAGGGTCTACACCTACTGACCCCAGCGAGAGCACACCCACGCGTCTCCGAGTTCGCAGAAAACGCGCTGTAAGCCCCACAGTCCGATCGAGTCCTGCGGTGCCACTTCGAAGCGAAAACCGCGAGTTCGCCCCACAGCGGGGCACGCAGTCCCCCTAGGGGGCGCGAAATCTCTAGCCCGAGGCCCCCTAAGGGAGCGGGCCTGGGGTGCCGCGCACAAAAAGCACGAATCAAACCCCCGATTGATCCACGGCGTCTCGAACGCCCTACAGGCAGATCTCGATCTGGAAGCAGTAGCGCGTGATAGCACCCGATTTAGACGTCCATCCAGACCATCACGCACTTCAATGGGCGACTGGATGGCTTTTGTACACCGAACATCCACTAGGAGGTTGTAAACATGGATCAGATGGTCCTCAAGACACAGCAATGGCTCAACAACACATACCGAGACCGTGCTGGATTCGGATCAGTGACCGAGGATGGCGCAACTGGTTGGAATACGATTTATGGGTTGATTCGCGCATTGCAAATCGAACTCGGGATCAGCGCCACTGCAAATAACTTTGGGCCTGGCACTCAGTCACGTTTTCAGAATCGTTGGCCGAACGGCATTTCTCAATCCTCAAGTAAATCCAACGTGCATGCCATCATCCAAGGCGCATTGTGGTGCAAGGGCTACCCTGCAGAATATGGCGAGATTACCACGGAATTTACAGAAAACGTTGCGAACTCTATTCGCGTACTCAAGAGTGATATCGGGTTGAGCGATTCGACAGCCACGATTGACCTAGAACTCATGATGGCTCTGCTGTCGATGAAGCAGTTCAGGCTGCTTTTCATGTACGGTGGTAAGGCTTCGATCCGTTCGATCCAGCAGACCATTAACCGAGACTTCAAAGCATACACAGGGATTCTACCGACTGATGGCCTGTACGGTCGCGAGATGAACACGGGGCTCATTCAGGTGCTCCAAGCTCTCGAAGGTTTCAGCCCTGCGCAGGCAACCGGCAATTTCGGAGATGGCACACGCAGCCGTCTGCGTACAATCAACTCCGGCAGCGGGGCCTGGGTGTGGTTGGCGAGTGCGGCCCTCGTCTGCAATGGGCAATCCAGTTCCGTCACTAGTAGTTGGAATGATTCATTGGCGGCACAAGTCCGCGAGTTCCAGAAGCAGTATGTCTTGCCAGAAACTGGTGCAATTGACCCGACAACGTGGATGAGTCTATTGACATCCAAGGGAGACCCCAACCGGGCGTGCGTAGCGTGTGACACTCGCTTCGAGATCACCGACGAGTTGGCCGGATTCCTCAAGGCCGATGGATATCGGATTGTGGGACGCTACCTCAGCGAACCTGGCCAGGATGAACTCGAACCGAAGGACTATTTCAAAGCCATTCGTCCGGGTGAACTCGAACGTATCGTGCATCACGGATTGCAGTACTTCCCGATTTTCCAGGAATACTCAACAAAACTGTCCGATTTCAGCGTGGACAACGGTCACCGTCACGCGAAACAAGCACAAGCAGCCGCAGAGCGCCTGGGCATCCCACCGACGATCATCTACTTTGCTGTGGATTATGATGCCACTGATCCTGAGGTGACAAGTGCGATTCTTCCTTATTTCAAGGCGATTACACAGAGTCTGGGTGGCGGATACCGGGTCGGAATCTACGCTTCTCGTAACATCTGTACCCGAATTAGTCGCGAAGGCTACGCCGTCGCATCATTTGTCTCCGATATGTCTACCGGTTTCTCGGGAAACCTGGGTTTTTCGATCCCTGATAACTGGGTGTTCGATCAATTCCACGAGATCAGAGGCTACCGAGGCAAGTGGGATCTTGACCGCGTGGCCTCCTCGGGACAAATTCCCGCTTGCAGCACCGTTCGCGTTCCCAGCTCGCCAGGAAACAGCGATCCTGGCGATGCCTTTTCGAATTGGGTGCGAACAGTTGAAGACGAATATGCTGCTGATTACGTTTCGGTTGTCAACAGCCAGCCCGCCAAGAGTGAAGCCGGCAGTTATGTGCTGGGCTGGCTAAGGAAGCCGGAATACTGGTCAGAAGGCTATGAAAAAGGCTTGATGTGGCAAACATACACTCCAGAAGTTGACCCGACTCCTGAATCCAGGCTTCACCGCGCACAGGTGGAACGAATCTGCTCAGAAATGAAAATCGACATTCGGCAAGCATCGAGCTCCGAAGACTTGGCTCACTTCGCAGCCAGTAGCCTCGGCTATCTTGCGCACGGCACAGATGCTGCACTCGACGAATATGGCTGGGGTGATCTTGGGGGGTGGGCCCTTGATCTGGTGCAGATTTGGGGAGCATACCTCAGGTCCGGGACAACAGACACTATGGAAGAATGGTTGTCCCGTCACTTGGGAATCTTCAAAGACGACCGAGGATTCTCTGCTGAAGACCTCTACGCAGACGCAGATGCCTATCTGCTCATCCATCGATACTGGGCTACCTCCGCTCGGCTCTCCGACAGCCTACGGGATTTACGGTCGATGCCACCCAACGCTCGCGTGTTCGAGTTCTATCAGGTGCGATTCGGAGGTTCGGTCGGGAATGTCCAGAAGGCATTCTGGGATCTGATCTCGGGTGCCCTCGGCATCGATCTCCCACTCGTAGGTGGCCCGCTGACTATGGCAGGGAATGCCGATCGGCTCCCGAACAAGGATGAGTCAGACAGGCTTGCCGCAGTCTTCGCTCAGAAGATGCAGAAGATGTCCTAACGGGAACATGAGAAACGTGCTGGGAGTTTGTCGTCGGGATCGATTCCTATCTCTTCATAGGTGATTAGAGTTCCGATGTCAGACTCCCAGCGCACCTCCCAACTGCCGTCCGGTATGCCGTCAGCGCCTTCATCGTCTGACCACACGTATTGAGTGGGCTGCGGCAATCCCCACGAGCTGTTTGCGACATAGAAACGTCCAGCACCGGAAGGCGTAATGCCCGATGTTATTTGGTAGATCACAAAACATGGGTGCGTTGCATCGCTCGAAGGGACGCGACGAAACTCAGACATATTGATGGACATCCCCAGTGCTGCAAAAAGATAAATAAGTGTAGCAACGCTAGACAGAAGCGCGAACCCGAGAAGATGTCGGGTACTTACCACTTTCCACGATTTCAGCGAATTCCATAGCTGAGTCACACACAGCATCATCGCCACGACTGTTGCAGCAACGACCGCCCACCCAGCGTTTACCACCTGACCAAAAATCATCACTGGTGCGCCTTCGAAACGTCCGACGCGAATGCCGATTGCATTCATGACCACGATGACCACCAGAAGGAGCATCGCGAGACTGATCGCGACGTGTCGTGCCACAGACAACAAGGCTTGCGTTGTACGCATCTTATTAGTTTACGACGGTTGGACCTTGATCAGCTGATAACACAGGGAACACTCAGCACGAATGGACTGAAGGGGAGGCCGAATCATGGCTAAAGACGGTACCAACCGTGGCGGCAGGCGCGTGCGCGCGGGCGCGAAACCTGACCCACTCAAGGACAAGCTCGAGGCCGGAAAGCCCGCCTCCCGCCTCCTTGAACCCGCAGACCTGGACCCCTTCGGCCTCGACGGCGGTGACGTGGGCGATGGTGCGGTCCTTGAGGGTGAGACCATGCCGGAGCCGTCGGCCTACCTGTCCGCCGTCCAGCGTGACGGGCAGCCGCTGCTGGCCGGGGAGCTCTACAGGGAGACCTGGGCGTGGCTGGATGCCCGCGGCGTCGCCTCCTTTGTGTCGCCCCGTCTGATTGAGGCGTATGCGCAGGCGTTTGCCCGCTACATCCAGTGCGAGGAAGCAATCAGCAAGTTCGGCCTGCTGGGAAAGCACCCCACCACGGGTGCGGCGATTGCATCCCCGTTCGTGGCCATGAGCCAGAGCTTTAGCAAGCAGGCGAACGTGTACTGGTACGAGATCTACGAGATCGTGCGCGCCACCTCCACCCGCGAATACGCCGGCACGTCCCCGGGTGATGACCTGATGGAACGCCTGCTGCAGTCCCGCACCTAAACCACCGCCGGCCCCTTGTTTCGCCCCACATCCGGTTCTCGGGTGGTGGGGCTCTATTCATGCCCAATCCCTCAACGTGAAGGAGTACCCACCCATGGATATCCGCACCTGTGAATCAACGTGTATCGGCCACCCGGACAAGCTGTGCGATCTGATCGCCGACACCATCCTCGACGACCTCCTCTTCGAAGACCCCTCCGCGCGCTGCGCGGTAGAGGTCATGGCCACCAAGGGCCGCATCATCGTTGCCGGCGAAATCACCTCGAGTGCGCGTGTACGTGTGCGTGAGAGCGTGCGCCGCGCCCTGATCCGCGCAGGCTACGCACCCTACGGGTGGCGGGTGAATGTACATACACATTCCCAGTCACCCGATATCGCCGCCGGCGTGAACACCTCCCTGGAGGCACGCGACGGTGAGGAGTCCGCCTACGTGGGCTTGGGTGCGGGTGACCAGGGAACCGTGTACGGCTACGCCACCGCCGAGACCCCCGAGCACCTGCCCCTACCTTTGGTTGTGGCCCATGACATTTGTCGCCGCCTGGACAAGGCCCGCAGTGAGGGCACCATCCGGGGTATCGGCTCCGATGGCAAAGCCCAGGTTTCGCTTCGCTACGAGGACGGACAGGCCGTGGGCGTTGAAGCGGTGGTGGTCTCCATCCAACACACCAAGGCCACCAACCTGGAAGAGCTGCGCCGCACGGTACGCACCCAGGTCATCGCCCCAGCCCTAGCCCACCACGACCTGCACATCGATGAGGACACTCTCGTGTTGGTCAACCCCGCAGGGCCCTTCACTGTGGGTGGCCCCGCAGCAGACACGGGTCTGACCGGCCGCAAGCTCGCAGTCGACACCTACGGGGGCCTAGCACCCCATGGTGGTGGGGCATTCAGCGGGAAGGACGCCACCAAGGTTGACCGCTCCGGGGCCTACATGGCGCGCTTGATCGCCGAAACAATCGTCGATGCCAACCTGGCCGACGAAGCGGTGGTCGCCCTGTCCTATGCGATTGGCAAAGCAGACCCGGTAGCGGTGAGCGTGGACTCTCGTGGCACGAGCATCGTCACCGACGAGATCCTCGCCCAGGCGGTGCGGGCAGTGTTTGACCTGCGGCCTGAAGCGATCATCGAGCAGCTGCGGCTTCGCCAACCGTTGTTTGCTGAGCATGCGACCTATGGGCATTTCACGAAGTCCTCCCGGTGGAACCACTTCACCCTGAATATGCAAGGATTGCGAGAGGCGGTGGAAGCTCGTGCGAATCGAAACACTCTCACTTGGTGATCTCAATCCTGCCGACTACAACCCCCGCAAAGACCTCCAGCCCGGGGATAGTGAGTACGAGAAACTCAAGCGGTCGCTTGCCGAGTTCGGGTATGTGGAGCCGGTGATCTGGAACAAGACCACCGGCCACATCGTAGGCGGCCACCAGCGCCTGAAGGTCCTCGCAGACTTGGGTTTTGAGAGTGTGGACTGCGTGGTGGTCGAACTCGACGAGACCCGGGAGAAGACTCTCAACATTGCGTTGAATAAGATCAGCGGTGATTGGGATGAGTCCAAGCTCGCCTTGCTGATCGCCGATTTGGACGCCAGTGATTTCGATGCCGAGCTCACTGGCTTTGACGAGGCAGAGATCCAGGCCATGATCGGCTCCCTGGATGAGGCCGAGGCGCACGATGATGGGTTTGACCTCGACGCCGCCCTTGAGCAGGCTGCTTTCGTCGAGCCTGGGGATGTGTGGACTGTGGGTCGGCACCGGCTCATGTGCGCTGATGCTACCCAGAGCGCGAACCTCGAAGCCCTCGTGGACGGTAAGTCTGCGAACCTGCTGCTGACAGACCCGCCCTACAACGTCGACTTCACCAGTGCCTCTGGTCTGTCGATTAAGAACGACAAGATGGATGCGGACTCCTTCTACCAGTTCCTGCTCGACTCTTTCACCGCCGCAGCCGCAGTGATGGCACCAGGCGCGTCGGCCTACGTGTTCCACGCGGACACCGAGGGGCTGGCGTTTCGCCGGGCCTTTATCGATGCGGGCTTCAAGCTCTCAGGGTGCTGCATCTGGGTCAAAGACTCCCTGGTCCTGGGACGCTCCCCGTACCAGTGGCAGCACGAACCCTGCCTGTTCGGGTGGAAGAGCGGCGGCAAGCACGCCTGGTATGCCGATCGTAAGCAGACCACCATCTGGCAGTTCGCCAAGCCCAAACGCTCTAAGAACCACCCCACGAGCAAGCCGGTGGATCTGCTGGCCTACCCGATGGGCAACTCCACCCAGCCAAACGCCATCGTGCTCGACCCGTTTGCCGGATCTGGCTCCACTTTGATCGCCGCCGAGCAGACCGAGCGGGTCGCGTACTGCATGGAGCTCGACCCCAAGTACGCGTCGGTGATCCTTCGCCGCTACGTGGAACACAGCGGGGATGCCGCAGGGGTGTCCTGTGAGCGTGGCAGTTTCCTCGACCTGGTCAAACAGGTTGAGCAGGCATCCTAGAGATCATTATCTCTGTGTAGGCCTGGGGCGGGTTTGTGCTTGCTATGTAGGGCAAAGGTGAGCGTGTATAGACACGACAAACCCACACATTGGAGGACACCATGGATTACACGCTCACCTTGCCCGCCAGCATCCGCCGCGCCGAGGTCGCAAAGCTCATCGCCCAGACTATCGGGGAGCAGGCTCGTTATTTGAAGGCACCGAGCATGGCCTACCAGATCGGCCAATGGCGGCTTACTCGCGACGCGCACCTCGAAGGTCCCGAGCTCACCGGACAGCTCCGTCAGGTGCTCGCCAGCAGCGGCATCACAATCACCGGACCTGCAGAGGAGGTGGGATTGGCGATCATGGTGCCAGCCGGAGAGCTTGGTGAACAGGGTCGGGACAACCTCGCGGCCCTCATGCGCGCCTACGGGCCACTGATCGCCAGAGCACTAGGCATGCCGGCACCTGCAGGCGTGGAATACATCCGGCATGAGGATGTGGGCCTGCTGGCACGCTTCGCCTGGTTTACCACCTTGCCGGATGCCGAGGTCGCAGCCGCCTGTCAGGACTTCATTACCGCACTGGTCGCGATGGCCAAGACAGCCCGCCGGGTGCGGGGGCGCGCCCCGCAAGATGACAATGACCGCTACGCCATGCGGACCTTCCTGAACCGGCTGGGCCTTTCCGGGGATGAGCACAAGACCACCCGCCGGGTACTCACCCGACGCCTTTCGGGCAACGGGGCCTGGCGCACACCGCCTACACCCCGGCGCTGATCCCTGAGGTTGAGTGCCACCAGACGCTCGACTAACACACCAGAAGGAAGGAGGAGCACCGGATGGCGTTTCCACCGCAGGTTCCGACTTGGGAGGTGTATGCCGGCGATGATGCTGCCTACACGTTGACCTTCACCAAAGAGCGGTCCCCGGCCTCCTTGAGCGTGTTCACTGGGTTTGAGGCCTGCTGGCGTGCCGATGCGTCCTCGGACCCGGTCGCTTTGGAGGTTGATGCTACTGGCGCCGATCAGGGCGTGATTGTGGTACGCATCCCGGCAGCGCTTTGCGCGGTCGACGGTGGGCTGGTGCGCGAAGGGGCCTGGGATCTTCAAGCCCGCATCGACGGCCGCACGCTCACCCTGGTGCGGGGCCGCACGAGCTGGAAGGCGGACATCACCCGATGAGCACTACCAGTGACGTGATTGCGTTCGACCAGGTCACCGCAAGCGATCACGCAGCGATCGCCCTGGCTGATCATGCCAGCGAGCTGACTGTCACCACCCTACTGGTTGGTCCCACTGGGCCGGCTGGGCCTCCTGGCGAGCGTGGGCTTGCTGGGGCTGATGGCACCCCAGGAGCCCCAGGCCGTGACGGGGCTGACGGGGTGGGGGTCATTATTGGCCCGGGCCGCCCCGACCAACCCCAGTCCACCGGGCCCACCCGGGCGCAGGTTGAGGCAGCTTCGATTGGGTCGGTGTTTTCCTCCACGGATGCCTCTGGTGGGGTGGGCGCGTGGGTATGGGTGAAAACGCCTGCCGGCTGGCAGGTGATGGCCGGAGATACCGGGTGGCGCAAGATCGCAGACTTGCCGAAGGGCTTCATTAAGATCCGACGTACTGCCTCGACGGTGCTGGCAGCCTTCGACGGCTACTACGGCACCGCCATTATCGGAGGCACAGACGCGGAGGCAGGCGGGCACAAACCAGCATGGCTGATCCCTGACGGGTTTGCGCCTGCGATGCGCACCATCACCCCGATCTACGCTGCCTCGATTTCCACGTCGGTTGCGCTCAACGGGTACGTTTGCGCATTCTCTTACCCCGACGCGCCGCACCTGTGGATCAGGGATATCCACTCGCGCGAGACCGCGTCGGTTGTGCAGGCATCCTGGCAGGTTTCGGACCCGTGGCCGCGTGCTCTTCCGGGCACCCCAATCTAGAGATCAATATCTCTGTTTTCCCTGGAATACCAGGCAAAACGACTGGATATGCGGCCGGGTGCATGGCTGTATGTACATGCAAGAAAACACCAGCCACACCACGAAGGAAGCCCCACGATGAACACCGAGATGCTTGCCGAGATGACCCGCCCAGCCACCGAGAAGGGACTGAAGAAGGCCACCCGCTTCCAGGGCAACATGATGCCGGTCGGTGAGTGGATCATCGCCACCCGCTGGGCTTGGAACTTCGAGCGCGAGGCCATGGGCTACCAGGCTTTTCTCTACCGCTACACCACCGCCGAGCGCAGCGAGACGGCCCCGATCCACCTGGCGATCAGCTCCGCCGAGGACCACGAGGACTTCACCAACCAGGCTGAGGCCGGGGCCTGGGCGATGGGCATGATCCTCGCCAACTAAACACCGCCAGCACCTACGAGACCGGCCCCGGTGGAGGGGCCGCACCTCGTACACCGGGTGAGAACCAGGCCCACCCATAGAGATGATTATCTCTAGAAAACCTTGGATTATCAGGCAAAACCGGCTGGATAGTGTGCCGCATCTATGGCTGTATGTACATGACAAAACAACAGCCACCGAAGCGAAAGGACAACGACAATGGCACACACAACCACCGCCCTGAGCGAAAAGGACCTCAACACCCTGCTTACCCGGATCGCCACCACCCAGATCTCCACCATCGACACCCTCGAAGAACAAGGCACAGACAGCCTCGACTGGATAGAGGTCAGCATCTGGAACCTCAAAGACGCCCTGACCGCCGCCTACCTGGCCGGCCAGGCTGATGCCCAGGCCGGACGCGACGGGATCGCCTGGGAAGACGGCGAGGTTGAGATCTACAACTTCTGCACCGACAAAGCCACCGGGCGCCGGTTCGCTAGCGCCTTTGAAGCACGAACCTGGATCAAGGAAAACGCAGGCGATCAGTGCCTGACATACCGGCCAGCCGCCAGCTAAGCAAGCACCACGGCCCCTGCCACCCGCACGTGGCGGGGCCTTCGTTATTCCAAGATTTCACAAGGCCAAATAGAGATGATGATCTCTAGAAAACCTCGGATTATCAGGCAAAACTGGCTGGATAGTGTGCCGCGTCTATGGCTGTATGTACATGACCAAACAACGACAGCCACACCCGAAAGGACAACGACGATGGCACGCACAACCACCCGCAAGAGCTCCAAGGCCGCGATCCGGGAGACCGACCTGACCGCCTTGCTCACCCAGATCGCCGCCAGCCAGCTGGTCGGGGTCGACACTCTGGAAACTCAAGGGTCCGACAGCCTGGACTTCGTCGAGGTCAGCGTCTGGAGCCTCAAAGATGCCTTGACCGCAGCGTTCATCGCTGGCCAGCAGGCAGCCGCCAGCGGGCAGACCGAGATTGCCTGGGAGGGCGGCGAGGTCGAGATCATCGAGTTCACCTCCGAGGGCAAGCGCGCAACCGGGATCCGCTTGGACAACGACTGGGAAGCCAAGGCCTGGATTGACGCACACGAGAGTGAGGGCTGCTACGCCTTCCGCCCCGCCAAGCGCTAGGCAGTCCAGGCTTGGCCCCGCCACGGCGGGGCCAAGCCTCGTACAAGCGTTAAAACGAGGCAAGGCCATAGAGATGATGATCTCTAGAAAACCCGCGGAATATCAGGCAAAACGGCTGGATATGTGCGGGCGGGTATGGCTGTATGTACATGACCAAACAACCACCGAAACACACAACGAAGGAGCCTGGTCATGAACACCCTGAACACCACCGCCAAGGCCAACACCGCCGAACTGATCCGCCACGCAACGAAGCTGGGTTACACAGTCCACCGGATCAACACCACTGATACCCACCGGCCAATCGAGGTCATCCCCACCGACCCGACCTCCTACATTCCCACCCTGTACTACACGGACGGCCAGTGGACGATCCAGACCACCAGCTTTGGGGCGCTGACCCCGATGCAGACCACCGAGCTGGTGATCGCCCTGAACAACGCCCAAACCATGATCCAAGCCCTCCAGGTGGCCCTGGCCGAACCCCTGGCCAACCACAACGCCTAACCGCCACGCTTTGCGCCCCACGAGCCCACGCTCCTGGGGCGCTTGCTTGTACCCCTAGAAGGGAGAACCACCATGACCAGCACCAGCACAGACGCTTATGTTCCGACCCGGTTCATGGCGGAGGGCTCCCACTACGACAAGCGCAAAGCCGACTACGCGGTCGCCTTCATCCAAGCCCTCAAGCACACCAAGGGCCGCTGGGCGGGCAAGCCCTTTGAGCTGCTGGACTGGCAGGAGAGAATCGTGCGTGACCTGTTCGGCACCATCAAGCCCGACGGGTATCGCCAGTTCACCACCGCTTACGTAGAAATCCCCAAGAAGCAGGGCAAAAGCGAGCTAGCGGCCGCAATCGCCCTGCTGCTGACCTGCGCGGATGGTGAGGAGCGTGCCGAGGTGTATGGGTGTGCGGCAGACCGCCAGCAAGCGAGCATCGTGTTCGAGGTTGCTGCCGACATGGTTAGGCTGTGTCCACCGCTGGCCAGACGGGTGAAGATCCTCGCCTCCCAGAAGCGCATCGTCTACACCCCAACGAACAGCTTCTACCAGGTGCTCTCTGCTGAGGCCTACTCCAAGCACGGGTTCAACATCTCGGGGGTGGTCTTCGATGAGCTACACACCCAACCCAACCGGGCCCTGTTCGACGTCATGACCAAAGGCTCCGGTGATGCCCGAACCCAGCCGCTGTATTTCCTGATCACCACGGCAGGAACGAACACTGCCTCGGTGTGTTTCGAGCAGCACCAGAAAGCCCGCGACATTCTGGACGGCAAGAAGAGCGATCCGACGTTCTACCCGGTGATCTATGGGGCTGAGCCTGAGGATGACTGGCTGGATGAGGCGGTGTGGCGTAAAGCCAACCCCAGCCTGGATATCACCGTGCCCATCGACAAGGTCCGGGCGGCTGCCCACTCAGCCCAGTTGAATCCGGCTGAGGAGAATGCCTTCCGGCAGCTGCGTCTCAACCAGTGGGTCAAGCAGTCAATCCGGTGGATGCCCATGCACCTGTGGGACAAAGGCAACGCTCCGATCGACCTGGCCTCGCTTGAGGGCAGGGTGTGTTACGCCGGCCTGGACCTTGCCTCCACGACCGACATCACCGCACTGGTGCTGGTCTTCCCACCGAGGGATGAGACTGAGCCGTATGTGGTGGTGCCGCATTTCTGGATCCCCGAAGACAACATCGAACTGCGGGTGAACCGCGACCACGTGCCCTACGACCAGTGGGAACGCGAAGGCCTGCTGCACACCACTGAGGGCAACGTCGTCCACTACGCCGCGATCGAAGCCTTTATCGAGGAACTCGGCACCCGGTACGACATCAGGGAGATCGCCTACGACCGTTGGGGCGCGGTGCAAATGAGCCAGAACCTCGACGCACTGGGCTTCACCGTCGTCCCCTTCGGGCAAGGCTTCAAAGACATGTCCCCGCCGAGCAAGGAGCTGATGAAGCTCGCCCTGGAAGGCAGGATCCAGCATGGCGGGAACAAGGTGCTCGCATGGATGGTCGACAACATCCACATCCGCACCGATCCTGCCGGAAACATCAAGCCCGACAAGCAGAAATCCACCGAGAAAATTGACGGCGTCGTCGCCCTCATCATGGCCCTAGACCGGGCCATCAGGAACGGCAACGCCGAGCCCGCGCACTCGGTGTACGACGAGCGCGGACTACTCGTGCTATGAACGTCGTTGACGCGAAGGTCGTGTCGGGATTTCGGGCAGCATGAGTTCAATGGTTCGAGCAATAAGCTCGGCATCTTCCGAGTCCACCATGATCATGTCTTGAGCTCCGGGATATGGACTCACTCGATCGGCTGAAGGAAAGGCATTCTCACTGCTTGGAGTTACCTTGAGCAGGAAACGGTCATCGTAAATTCCACCAAACACGACGCCACGTGAGTAGAGCACGTATTCGCCCATCATGCGACGGAAAGTAACCTCTGGTGCCTCGCGAAGTAGGTCGAGGACGAACGCCAAGAAGTCAGGGCTTGAGGTCAATATGCTCACCCCACTTTGAAGTCTTCGTTCGGACTTGCCAGAGCAATGACATTCCCATCTGGATCTCGATAGTAAGCAACGGCATCGCCCCAGGGTTTGCACTCTATTGGTGCAAGACATTGCCCGCCGTGCTCAAGTATGGCGACCTCGGTGTTAGCTATATTTGCTGGGTAGAAGTACAACTCAACTGGATTGAGTGTGGATGGGTCATTAAAGCCGACACATTGCGCCGAACCAAGGTTTGAAAGATATGCACAAGCATCGTATATACCTAGCCTGATAGGGCCGAATTGCATTTCGCAGTAGACCGGAACATCAACAGTGATGTCTGCTCCAAATACCGTTAAATAAAAATTCTTGAGTTTCTCGAACTTTTCGCTCGCGAGAATGATCAGCCCGAGCTTGGTTTGAGCAGAACTTTCAGGCGTCATCTCAATATTTTACCATGAGGAGGCAAAGTTATGGGTTACTTTAATCGCCTTCGGCGGCGCCGCTCCACCAATACTCAGCTCTCATCTGGCTACTCGTTCCTGTTCGGACCCACGAGCGCTGGGCGGGCAGTCAACGAGCGCACCGCCATGCAGATGACGGCCGTCTACTCGTGTGTGCGGATTCTGGCTGAGGCGATCGCCGGCCTGCCCTTGCACGTCTACCAAACCCGTAGCGATGGCGGCAAAGAGAAGGCGGTTAGCCATCCGCTCTACCGCCTGTTGCACGATGAGCCGAACCCGGAAATGACAAGCTTCGTGTTCCGGGAAACTCTCATGACGCACCTGCTGCTCTGGGGTAACGCCTACGCGCAGGTGATCCGTAACGGCCGCGGCGAAGTCATCGGCCTCTACCCCTTGATGCCTAACCGGATGAGCGTGGGCCGGGATAGTGCGGGCCGGCTCTACTACGAGTACCAGCGCACGAGCGAGGAGCCCCCAAACGCCCAGTACGAGCGCGTCGTGCTCCCACCCTCTGAGGTGCTGCATATCCCAGGGTTGGGGTTTGATGGCCTGGTCGGCTACAGCGCGATTGCCATGGCGAAAAACGCGATCGGCATGGCCCAAGCCTGCGAAGACTACGGAGCATCCTTCTTCGCCAACGGTGCCGCCCCCGGCGGGGTGCTCGAACACCCCGGCACGATCAAAGACCCCTCCCGTGTGAGGGAATCCTGGACAGCCACGTTCGGTGGGGCTAGGAACGGTAACAAGATCGCGGTGTTAGAGGAGGGCATGAAGTACACGCCCATCTCGGTCAGCCCTGAGCAGGCACAGTTTTTGCAGACCCGCAAGTTCCAGATGGGTGAGATCGCCCGGATCTTCCGCATCCCACCCCACATGATCGGCGACCTCGACAAATCCAGCTTCTCGAACATCGAGCAGCAGTCCCTCGAGTTCGTCAAATACACCCTTGACCCGTGGGTGATCCGCTGGGAGCAAGCCCTCACCAAAACCCTGCTCGACCCTCGCGATCCTGGGGTGTTCGTCAAGTTCAATGTGGAGGGTCTGCTGCGAGGTGACTACGCGAGCCGCATGCAGGGCTATGCGGTAGCCCGGCAGAACGGGTGGATGAGCGCCAACGACATCCGAGAGCTCGAAAACCTCGACCGCATCGCCCCGGAGGATGGCGGGGACTTGTACCTGGTCAACGGCAACATGCTGCCGCTATCCCTGGCCGGGGCGTATGCCACCACCCAACCCGTACCCACGACTGAGGAGGACCCCAATGACCCAACCCAGAACACCCGCCAGAGAGGAGGCAGGCCATGACGGTTAACCGTTTTTGGAACTGGGAGCAACCCCCAGACCCGCCCGGTGTAGAGGAGTCCTCGCACCGGGTTTTGCGTATCGGCGGCGTTATCGCAGCAGACTCCTGGTTCGATGACGACGTCACGCCCGGCATTTTCCGCTCCGAGCTGGAAGCAGGAGCAGGCCCGATCCAGGTGTGGATCAACTCCCCGGGTGGGGATTGCGTGGCTGCGGCCGAGATCTACACGATGCTCATGGACTACCCGTATCCGGTCACCGTAATCATCGATGCCCTAGCCGCAAGTGCTGCCTCAGTGATTGCGATGGCAGGTAGCGAGGTGTTGATCTCTCCGGTGGGCATGATGATGATCCACAATCCTGCCACCCTGGCCACCGGAGACGCCGCCGAGTTGTCTCGCGCGGTGGAGATGCTGGGTGCGGTCAAGGAATCCATCATTAACGCCTACGAGCTGCGCACCGGCATGCAGCGGGCCAAGCTTGCCCGGCTGATGGATGAGGAAACCTGGATGGACGCGAAAGCCGCCATCGCCATGGGTTTCGCTGACGGCCTCTACCAACCCAGCGAACCCACACAGGTGTTCACGCCACCTGGCCCCGCTGAGCCTGCCGCTCTTAACCCCGTACCCGACAACCTGGGTGCGGGGTTCACCTTTAGTGCCGCGGCAACCACCGCCGCGTTGGTGAACAAGATCAACCACCACCAACCCACCCCGCCGCCTGTTCGTCTGGGTCGGCGGATTACCGACCTGTACGCCGCCCTGGCCAACCAACCCCACTAGATCGTGAAAGGAACACTGATCATGACCATGACCACCACTGACCTCTACGCCCGCCGCGCCGCAGCGTGGGAGGCCGCGAAGGCTTTCCTCGATGAGCGCCGCGATGCTGAAACCGGATGCCTCACCGCCGAGGACGATGCTCAGTACGCCCGTATGGAGGCAGAGATCGAGGACCTCACCCGAGAGATCGCCCGCAACGAGCGCGCCGAAGCACTCGACAACCAGCTCGCCCGCGCAACCCGCCCGCCGCTGACCGCCCGGCCCGGCATGAACACCGCCGTCTTCCACACCGACGAGGACGAGCCGGCCGGCAGGGCTTCAGCCACCTACAAGCGGGCGTTCTGGGACGCGATGCGCCTCAACCACTCACCGGCAGAGGTACGAAACGCCCTGAGTATCGGCACGGACACGGAGGGCGGCTACCTCGTGCCTGACGAGTTCGAACGCACCCTGGTCGACACCCTGGCCGACCAGAACATCATGCGCACCCTGGCCAAGGTCATCACCACCACCAGCGGGGACCGCAAGATCCCGGTAGTCGCCACCCACGGGTCTGCCGCCTGGCTCGATGAGGGCAAGCCCTACACCGAGTCCGACGACACCTTCAACCAGGTCACCCTCTCCGCGTTCAAGCTCGGCACCTTCCTCAAGGTCTCCGAAGAGCTCCTCAACGACTCGGCATTCGACATCGAGGCCTACCTCGCCTCCGAGTTTGCTCGCCGCATGGGCGCTGCCGAAGAGGAAGCCTTCATCAACGGCGACGGCTCAGGCAAGCCCACCGGTATCTTCCACCCCACCTCCGGCGCACAGTCCACGGTGACCACGGCGAAGCCAACCGACATTACGGCGGATGAGCTCATCGACCTGCACTACGCGCTGCGGGCCCCGTACCGCAAGAACGCGGTGTGGCTGATGAACGACGCCACCGTCAAGACCGTGCGCAAGCTCAAGGACACCACCGGCCAGTACCTGTGGCAGCCGGCCCTGACCGCAGGGGATCCGGACACGATCCTGGGCCGGCCTGTGCACACCTCGACCTTTGTGCCTGAGATCAAGGCCGGGGCCCGCACTGTGGCTTTCGGTGACCTGTCTTATTACTGGATTGCTGACCGTGTGGGCCGCTCCTTCAAGCGCCTCAACGAACTGTTCGCTACCACGGGGCAGGTGGGGTTCCTGGCTTCCCAGCGCCTGGACGGCAAGCTCATTGTTCCTGAAGCCGTGCAGGTCCTGACCCAGAAGGCCAGTGCCTAAACCCGACTAGCGATAAGGAGGTGACGGATGTCCACAGGAGAACTCACCGCACTGGTGAAATCGAACCTGCTGATCGACTTCGAGGCCGATGATGAGCTGATCGCACACCTGGTGGACGCCGCCACCTCCTACGCCGCCTCATTCCAGCACCTGCCAGACGGCTTCTACGACACCCACGCGATGAGCCCGGCCACCACCCAAGGCGTGGTCATGCTGGCAACCCACCTGTATGAGGCACGCGACGGAGCAACCGGAGGGTTCTGGGCAGACAAAACCGACGCCGCCCGCGCCGCCTGGGAAGCCATCCACCGGCTGCTCGTCATGGACCGCGAATGGAAGGTGTGATCCTCATGGGTTTGGGACAGATGCGGCATTTCATCGACATCATCGCTCTCAGCCACGCCAGGGATAGCGCGGGCTTCGACATCGTGGCCGAGAACGTTGTGGCCACAGTGCGCGCCGAGGTTGAGCACCGCCACGCCAGCTCAGCGTGGCTTAACCGTGCGGCCTACACGAAAGCCACCGCGATCTTCCGCATCCGCACCCACCCCGCAATCACTGTGGATGAGTCCATGGTGATCGCCGCCGCTGATGGGCGCTGGGTCATCGACAGCATCGAACAGGTCGGCCGCTACACCGTGATCGAAGCACACCAACACACCCCAGAAGGCGGCGCTGTGGAAGGAGGCGGGTGATGGCGAAGGCAACCGTGAAACTCCCCACCACTGTGCTCGATGAGCTCACGGCGGCAGGAGCCCGCCTGGATGAGCATGCCGAAGCAGCCCTGAAAGCCGCCGGCAGTGTGGTTGAGCCGGTCATGCGCGCCAACCTCGACTCATCCATCACCGGTAGGTACTCCACCGGCCAGCTTGTCGCAGCTCTGGGCGTGACCCCGGTGAAGACGGATCGGGCGGGAAACCACAACGTGAAAGTCGGCTTCGACGAACCCCGCCAAGACGGTGGTGTGAACGCGAAGATCGCGACCATCCTCGAATACGGCTCCACCCGCCAGCCGGCCCGTCCGTTTCTTACCCGCACCCGCCGCACCACCCGCGCCGCAGCCCTGGAAGCCATGAAACGGGTGCTGGCCGAGCGCCTGGCGAAAGGCAGCACATGAGCACCCCACTACTGGAACACCTCACCACCACCTGCGAAGCCCAAGGTCTTCCGGTGCGGGTGGGCCTGTTTACCGAAACCCCGCTGCCGGAAGCGTTCGTGGTGCTCACCCCACTAGTCGACACCCTGGCCATGTACGGGGATAACACCCCAGGGGCCCAGATCGAAGAAGCACGCCTGTCCTTGTATGCGCGGGGCAACTACCTGACGCTTCGCGACCAGCTCACCGCCGCGCTACTGGCTGGTGGTGTCACGATCACGTCCCGCTCCTATATCGGTTTCGAGGACGAGACCAGCTACCACCACTACGCCATCGACACCCAAACCCACCACACGCTCTAACGAAAGGAAACCCCAACTATGGCAACCATCGGACTCGACTCCCTCTACTACGCCACCATCACGGAAAACCCCACCACCGGGGAGGAAACCTACGGCACGCCTAAGCAGCTGGCTAAGGCGATCAGCGCGGAGGTGTCCATCGAAGTCGCCGAAGCAATCCTGTATGCCGATGACGGACCTGCCGAGGTCGTCAAAGAATTCAAATCCGGCACCCTGACCCTGGGTGTGGATGACATCAGCGCCGAGGTTGCCGCCGACCTGGTCGGCGCGGTCGTGGACAAGAACAAGGTGCTGGTCTCCACCAGTGAGGATGGCGGGGCACCGGTCGCGATCGGGTTCCGCGCCCGCAAGGCGAACGGCACCTACCGGTACTTCTGGCTCTACAAGGTACGCTTCGCCGTCCCCACCGCATCCCTTACCACCAAGGGCGACAGTATCGAGTTTTCCACCCCGGAGATCGAGGGAACGATCCTGCGCCGCACCAAGCCCGACCCCTCGGGCAAGCATCCGTGGAAGGTGGAAACCACCGAAGGCGAGGCCGCCAAGACCATCACCGACGCCTGGTTTAACACCGTGTACGAGCCGGCCTACACCACAACCACCACGACCACAGGCTCTGGCAACTAAGGAGAACACGCATGGCACCCAAGAAGAAGACCCCCACCAGCGTGCTGCCCGAAGGCCCGGGACACTCAGCGTTCATCCGCCTGGGCGGACGGGACCTGGAGCTGGTGCTCACCACCCGCGCCACCCGAGAGATCGCCTCCCGTTACGGTGGGCTCGAGCAGCTTGGCGACAAGCTGGAATCCTCCAATGATTTGGGTGAGCAGATCGGTGAAATCTGCTGGCTGATCGCCCTGCTGGCCAACCAATCCGTCCTCATCCACAACCTGCATGCCAACGGGGATGAGTGGCCGCAGATCACCGCTGAGGAGGTTGAGCTGCTCACCGTTCCCGGGGAGCTTGCCGACTATAAGGACGCGATCACCGCTGCCTTGGAGGCGGGCATGCGCCGTGAGGTTGCCTCCCCAAAAGCCTAACCAGCACACCCACAGGCAGTAGCTGGGCCGAAACACTGACCAGGCTGACCTATCTGGCCCACCGCTACCTGCACCTGGACCGCTGGCAGACCGCACTCCTCCCACTCGGTGTTCTACTGGACCTGGTCGAATGCCACTGGCAACACGAACAACCCAGCCGCACCAACTCGCAGGTGACGATTGATGAGGTCATCCCCGCAGGAATCTAGTTTCAACCTCAAGTACAAGGCCGCGTGTGTACCTCAATCGGGTGGTGCGAATGAGATAGGACCCCCAGAGGTTGACCTTCTAGCACTGCCACACTGGGGCGGTTTCCCAGTTGTCTGGCATTCCCATCATCACAGGGGAAATACCTGGAATATGGGCAGGGAACTCTCTGAGAGCATTTTTGAGGGTGTGCTGTTCATGGAGCGCACCTGCGAACGGCAAGAAGTACGCCAAGATGGACAAAGCAGTGAATGCTTTACCGGTGTCGGCCAGGCAATCAGCAAAGAAATCATCATTCTTACGGTATTTGGTGACTGGCCTGACAATGATCACTTTGTTCCACAGTCGCGCATGGTGGGCACTGATGTTTCGCAGCAGGTTCATGGTGCGAAGCCACGATTCAAACTCATCGGCACGACACTCGAACTGGTCTGCGATTGTGGAGCGCTGTTCGAAGGGAGCAAGTGAGAATAAGGTGACCAGGCCACCAAAGTCTAGTGCCTCGGTGAGTACCCAGACCGGCATGTGCCCGGCATAGTTGCGCCGGTGATGGATGATGAAGTCTTCCTTGGAGCGGTTAAGAGTGTTTTTTAGTTTCTTGGTGAACTCGGCGGCCCGATGAGCCATTTTCCCCGATGGCCAGAGTTCTTCGAGGTGCTCATGCATGAGCGGGTCAACGCGTCCCAGTTCATGGCCTACCCGGATGCGCAGTGCAATCTCTAACTTGCGTGCAGCCAGCCAGACGGCACATCGGAGGTTCTCATCGAACTGGTACAACTGGGCGACATTGTGCATGGACGAGCCGGGGAGGAAGTTCTCGCTGCGCTCAAGAGGATCCGCAGCTGTGCTTGTCCGAGATCGAAAAGGGGGACTATCGGTCACGAACGTGGTGCTTAAGTTCCGGGTTTAGGTTGGGATTGC
>ERZ772979.277-NODE-277-length-40049-cov-23.749787_pt1 | contig 40049 bp, 62 predicted proteins | sample MGYA00511130_ERZ772979 | MGnify/ENA primary metagenome ERZ772979 (study PRJEB29015, sample SAMEA2738103) | human oral metagenome | biome: human oral; feature: human-associated habitat; material: saliva | place: China | collected 2186 ...
ACAACATCGCCCATGTGGACGCCATCACCAAGGTTTGTCTTGTCAATAAAGTCGAAGACCACATAGTTATCAGTGTAGTTCTTCTCGACTTCTGGGCTCCAGATTTGCGGAATAAACGCCTTGGAAGCCCCGCCGCCAGAGACATCTTTTGCGCCCTGGCTGATTGTTGGGGTAACTCGGTTTGCCATGAGTTATATTTCTCCTAGTTCATTAGCTTGTCTATTTTAGCGGCCATCTCAGGAGAGCCATCATAATTGGCTAGTAAGTACTCGAGAGACTCATTTTCCGCTGAATTATCAGTAGCATGGGCTTGAGCGCCCTGCTGGAGTTGTTGATTGATAGACTCCCTTTCCTCTCGGCGGATTTGCTCCGGATCTACTTGTTTAGTATTCTGGCTCGACTTAAGTACGGCTAAATCATACAGGGTGTCGAGGTCGTGTCGTAGGTTATTCGCATATTCTACGCCGTATTTAGCAGCTTTATCCTTTACGATGTCATACATTACCGCTTCGAGATTGCGGTCACGGCCTTGCTCGCCAAAGAATCGCTCAACCTGTCGCTCGTACTTCAGGTTAGCAACCTCTGCGCGCAAGTCGTCAGTAGGCTCGCTGGTGTCTGCTAATTGTTTTGCACTACGGAATGAGCGCTGATTATCCAGAGCAATTTTAAGGGCTCGTTTCGTATCCTCGCTAGCGTTATCAAGATCAAAACCTTGCGCCTTCGCGAATTTACTTAGCCCGCTATCTGCTGGCTCGCTTTCTTGGGCGGGCTCAGCTACTACATCTTGCTCTACTGGAGCTTGAGAGGTAGTATCGCTAGAGATATCCGCCGGTTCGTTAACGCTAGTAGGCTCTTGATCGAGGCTAGCATCGTTAGTTCCGGTAAGGGAATCTTCCATTCTAGTGTACTCCTATTAGTTTGTCTATCAGTTTTGCCTCCTGGTCTGGGGGAGTGTAGGAAGGCACAGGGGCGAGAGCCTTCCTACGTTGTACATCTTACATTGTTGTAGAAATTATTGGATACTGAAGCCTTCGATGTAAAGACGGATTGTATCGAGGCCTACATTGCGCTGTAAAAGATACGCCAGCTTCTCGGGCTCAAACTCGAGTTGCTGCATTGTCTTATTGTCAACGGTTGGCACGTCTTTGTAAATCTCAATAGGCCCGGCAGCTAGTGTAGAGTTTACATCCTTTTGTAGATCAATGTAACTCATTAGCTCTTTATAGGCTTCTGTCTTGGAGAATCGTTCCCATTGATGGGCAATCTTCTCCCATTTGTTACTCTCTTCCATTTACTACCTCAATCGGGTCGATGCGTGTTCGCTTCGTACCCGTCTAATGTTGTTATCGTTACTATTGGCTCCGCCGCCGCCTTGATTGCCGGTTTGGGCTCGCTTATTGAAGGAGTCGCCCCCTCCTTGGCTGGCCGCTGCGCCCAGTAGGTACTCTTCAGCGCCCGGAGCTAGTGATGCGCCGCTTTGTACGAGGCTCGGATCAACCGGTTGACCGTCAGGGCCCATCATTGGTTGAGGCACAGTAAGCATCTCATTGATGTCGTCCTCGGTCATGTACTTACTAAAGAGAGTCTTGTACATATTACGCAAGAATGCTTCCTGGTTAACGAGAGGGTTCTGGAGACTGAACTGCGCGGCTGTCTGCATCGCCTGGCTGAGCATTGCAATCTCGGCGTCTGCGGTACTCTCAAGTACAACCTTTGGCTGATACTCGCCGAAGTACACGTCAGGGCTGTATACCTGCCAGGTAATTTGGTTATGGTCAGTCATCCGCACTGGAGTATCCTCTTTAACGAACAGCTGAATCATCTTAAATAGGATTGAGCCAACCTGGGCAAGGCCGCCATCCTCTAATGACTGCATCTTAACGTTAGTACGGGCATCTGCTTGCTCTAGCTGGTTAGAAATCTCAGTGGCAGTCGTACGGCTAAAGCGTTGGCCAATACCTTGGACGGCTGCATCGGCGGCCACTGCAGTACGCATTTGCTGAGTAAGGCGGCTAATCTCGGCATCAGCGGCTGGGCTAATGTCGTTCTTCTCAATTGGGGTAAGTGCGCCCTTAGGAATCGGGAAAATAGCACCTGGTGCGGACTGGATACGTTCAGCTAGGTGTTGATACCTGGGTTCAATCTGCCACATGTTGTTCAACACGTAAGCAATATTGTCCCGCTTCTGGCTCGCTGTATCGTTTAGCAGCTCCTGAGTCTTGAGAATAACCTCAGCGATACCCTTGCCGTAGAATAGACTCGTATCAACGTAGTTTCGGGCTACTGCGAATGGCAAAAAGCCTTTGATGGCGGGGATTTTCACCCTCATCGGGATAATCTCGCCGTCTAGATCCATCGGTAGCTCTTTTTTAGATTCTTTTCGGGCGTAGGGGTTGTCCTCTTCTAAGATAACGACGCTACGATTGGCTATCATAACGTGTTTCTTTTCAGTCCAGTAGTCGATAACCTCCACCTGCTCGCTAATGGCGTCCTTCCCGTAGGTCGAGCCGATCAACATCTCCTTGATATCTTTGTCCATCTCCTCGCTGTCAGTTCCGGAGACCACTTTGTCAAGGTTTTTGTACTTGTTTTCTACTTTACCGGTCTCAACGTCCACCTCCATTTGAGATTTGAGCTGTTCAAGACTTGTAAGATAGCGATATCCTGCATAGCGTGGGTAGCCAGGCTCTTCTGGGTTGTTGATATGGCGAGCCGCTGGGTCAACAAAGAAGTCATTTAAGGGGATATTCTGGATAAGCGGCCGATCTTTTAGCCAACTAAAGGCCAAAACACCCGTACCGTACAGGGCCATATCCTTAATCCAGCTAATCATCTTATCGGTCATGTTATTGATAGACCAGTAATAGTTAACTAGCCCGTTTAAGGCTTCAACGCTTTGCTCTTGCTCTTCGTGTAGTGGCCAATACTTAAATCGCGGCTTTGTTTTAACATATGAGGACACGAGGGCCTCTACGATTGAGAAGGTTTCAGGCACAAACTCATCAGCTTGTCCTGCATATCCGCGGATTGTTCTAATGCCGTTATAAGACTTGAACGCATTTGCCCAAGTCCTCTTGTAGTGGGACTCGGTATACTGCCGCGCCTTTTTAAAACGCTTAGTTACCTCTAGTAGTGTTTTATCATCCATTGGTTATTTTATGCATCTTTGCGGTAGAAACTACCTTTAAGTTTGATATATCATTATCACCCCAAGGGAATAGCTGATAAGCGATAGCCGTACTCATTACAACGTCGTCATGAGCGCCTTCCTCTGCATTCATTCTACCACGCTCATCGCGCACATAGCTGAATGCCTCATTAATGAAGACAATATCCTTATCCTTAATCACGCGCTCGCGTACTAGTTTGATAAGATCGTCGATCATTAAGCGTTTAGTCCGCATATCAGTCTTCCAGCCGAGGTTAACAGTAGGCGTCTCCCATTCCTCGTCATAACCTCTATCTCGCTTGTAAAGGTTTGTGTAGAAGGTATCTCTTAGTTTCTGTACTGTAGTGAGGCCGTGATTGTTTACCTCTACGCCTATAAGGGCATAATTGTAATATGTACCAAGAGCGCCCAAGATCTCGCCGAACTTGTCGGGGTCACAATGTCCTCGCCAGCGAGCGACAACTGCCATTGTTGAGATGTCTACAACAGTAGCAACGCTAAAGTCGCCACCCTTGAGGCCCTCTGCAACGTCAGCACCAATAACGTATTCCTTATAAGGCTTAGGCTTCTCCCAAATCTTAAGTGGGGCCTTGTAGGCAAAGTCGTCGGGCGCTTCGTTCTCTTCAAATGGTATTTGCTCTAGCTCAAACTCTTCGTAAGGGCGATCCTCTAATGGAGTAATCTTGTAATACTCGACATCCTCTAATGGAGTTGCATCCTTCTCCATCTCCTGTAGGGCAAGAGGATTGAAGACATTCTTACCGCTTGCGATAAACGCCTCTTCCCATGTACTGGGATACTCTTGAGGCAGACGCTCGGGAGTCGCCGCGAAGTCTTTTGCCTTACGTCGGTAGTAGGCAAGCTTTCTAGGGATAGACTCCTCCCTAACGGTGAACTTATGGCCGAGTGTTTCGTGTCCTTTGCGCATAAGCTCGACAAGGAACTTCTCGTAATCGTTTAATTGGCCCAAGTCCTCAAACGTAGCATCGCGCTCGTAGGTATCAAGAATCCACCAGGGGGCGAATAGCGGTTGGTAGTTGTTCTTCTTATTAACGGCTGCGACGTACTCTTTATGGAAGTAGTTCCCGCGGCCTTCTGCAGTAGACTCTAGAAACACCATTGAAGGCTTCTCCATCACCTCAGCGTCTGGCACTGTCTGCATAAGAGAAGCAACCAAGTCTTCTCCATTCTCCCAAGCGCCCAACTCGCTCGCGTGCAGGAAGTTGACGGTATCCGAACGCCCTGCGGACTTATTCTTAGCTGTTTCAATCTTAATAGCCGAGCCTAAGCCTATCTGCTTGCCGTTCTCATCGAACTTTTCAAACGTCAAGTCACTTTTAGTGTTGTAACGAACACTCGGCTTAAACAAGATATTAGTGTTGTCAAAATAACGACGAAACATCCTATAAAGGTTAAGAGAGGACTTTTCATCATTACCAATAATCACGCTATTAATGTTGAAGTTCGTAGACGTCCACCAGTAACAAAGCGCCTCTACAGCTGTACTAAAGCCCATCTGGCGAGCCTTTAAGATAATAACCTTAACAGGCCGCTTCTCTTGAATGCAGAGTAGCACGTAATCTATTAAGGCCCTTTGAGGTTCGTTCGGTATGAATGGTACGATATTGGCAAACTTATCCTTAATATACAGGTTCATCTTAGCGAACTTGTAGAAGTCCTGTTTAATGGCTTTAATCTTCTTGAGTTGTTCGGTTGTTAATCTAACATCATCCATTCTTCAACCTCAGCTGTTTAAGTAGCTGATTAATCGCTGCGGATTTGTTGGGTAGACTATTAAAGAAGTCTAAGTTCTCATCCCAAATATAAATAAGCTTTCTATTCTTAGACATCTAGGTTATCCAAATCCTTTAATGCTTCCTCAATCCCTATATGGGCGGTGACTTGTTTATCGACAAACATATTATGCTCCTTACCAAGTAGCTTAATCGCGCTAATCTTATCGGCATCTTTTGATATATCATTTACAATAATCATCTGTAGCTGTTGCTTTAAGTGTTCCGGTGTAAGACGCATCATATTCTTAGCCTCGGCGACCCACTTTTGGCAATCCTTAGTCTCCATCTTCTGAGCGGCCCACCTTGAATAGCCTGCTCTAATAGCTGATGCATAGGCGTTTGCATAACTCGGCGACTTAGGATCCATATAATAGTTAAGCCATTGCTCCTGTTGCTCGGTTTGCGTCCATTGGCTAGCAACCTTACCTTTATTACGCTTCTTAATGCTTACGCCATCCTTGTTTTTTGTTCGTTTTGTCCTCCCCTCGCGTTGGGCAAGTTTACGTTCTCTCCAATATTCTTTATCTTTGGCCATCAGGCCTCCTTTCTTGTCGAGTATATACTTTTGGCTTCTGTTGGTGATAGTAATAATAATCGACGGTGGGCGGCCTAGGATGCCCATAAGCTTTAGCTTATACGAACGCAGTGAGACACCCCACCCGACACTATACAGGTATATACGTTTCAAAAAATACCGGCATGTGAATTTAGGATGAGCATGTATCATGGGCCCTAGAATGATTGACAATGGTCGTTGGGAGTGGCCTAGTATACCCCACCCTCCCTTGCATATATCACACCACATACTTGACTCACACACAACAATAAAAAATAATTACATACACACCCATACATGACTAGGCTTGAACACTACGGCGAGTACTACGTTCGCTCCACTCAGACCTATCCGTGCTTATCAGCACTACTAGGTTATACAAGGTAGCTTGCCATACATAATTCGTAAAACGTTGACGCTCTGCCAGGTTTTTGGCCAGGCTTGTGGCTGGGGGCGTTAACTTCGTAAAATAACTCTTGTCAGAAGTAATGATTTTGATCAACAGATGGGTTATATATCATCTTGCCTCATTCTGGCCCTACTTCGTAAAAGGTTATAACAGGTGTCGTTTTGCGAAGTTAAAGAATACCGCCGATCTTTGCGCCCCACCAAGGTTCGTACAATACACATTTTGCGAAGTATAAGCCCCCCTCGGTAGGAGTAACTATATATAATGAGTCATTTTAGGTGTTTTTTAGGGTATTTTAGGGTGGCGCTAGATTGTACGAAGTATCTATGTAGGGTACCTTGTTATACATAGTGCTAGGAGTATCGGTCGGAAAATCATATAAAAAAGGTGAGCCCTACGGCTACGCAAATATAAATATTGGCTATTGCATTATGGGTATTTGTTTGCTATACTGAGAGAGTCAAACAAGTAAGGGAGAATAATCATGCGTATTAATGTACAAGTAATAGAAGAAAACATTGAAGAGAAGGCCCGCCGCGCTTTATTGGCTAAGGTGGTTAAGCCGGTACGTGTGCGCGACTTTAGTTATCCCGTTGATTATGTGCCACATGAGGCTGAGCGCGAGATTGTTGCAGAGCGATTGGCTGAGATGGGCTTAAAATAGCTATTAATCGCCCCTTTATATCAGCATATTTATGTGCGTATATGACGAGATTTATCGAGTTATATCAAATATGATATAAAAAAATAGGGGTGATTTTCATTTCCCCGGCATTTTCGTTGCATTTTGTCTGTGAAGTGGGCATAAATATATCAAATATGGTATATTGGGGGTCAAAAATGGGGTAAAAGTATATATATTAGAACATAAAATGGGTGGGTTGGCCGATTAATCTGCAGTTTTGCGACAGACGTAGTAGGTGGTAAACAGCCTAAAACTATGCGAAAAGCCTAAATATGGCAGTAAAATGGCGTATTATAGGGTATTTTTACCTATTTTTGTGCAAATATTAGGCTTAGGTGCAATACTATGCGTTATTCCCTTATGTATTATTCTATATTATGTGTATAAGTGATAAAAAATTCCAATTAAGGAAGCATTAAAAGAGAGGCCCGCGCGGCTTTGTTGGGTATAATACTGAGGTTTGGCGAGCAATTTATGGGTGATTATGGCAATTATAGGTGTTTGTATATAATTATAAACATTTAATGTTATCTGTATCCTATTAAGCTATGTGCCCTATTATAGGTTATTGTCTCTTTATGGGCTATTATCTGTATCTTTATTTCCGTGTAAGAGGAGTGTTGCTTGTAGCATTAAAGGGCATCCCGCGCGCTTTGTTTGTAGTGTATGGGTAGGCGAGTAGTTATATATTGCGCTGTAAGGCCATTCAGAGGCTCTGTGAGAGGTTTTAGAATGAAAGATGATAGTTTATACCTCTTTATGTTCTTTGAGCTATTTTGGGATATAAAAAAGACCGCCGAGTTATTCGACGGTTTCTTTTGCTAATGTAGTGTTGCCTGGTTCTTGGGTTTGCGCATATAACTCTAGGGCTTGCTCTCTTATTTCTCCCGGCAATGAGTGGTGCACGCCTTCCTTTAATAGTTGTTGTTTGATATATAGTTCAGTTAAATCATCGCTCATAGCTTGAGTTTGAAGGAGGCCCGCGGCTTTGTTAATGGTTTTTTATCGATTATTTATGTTACTTGTTTTTTGCAAGTTATAAAAGGGTATAAGGGAGCCCTCTACCCCTGGTTCCTATAGCAGCGAGGTAAGGAAACAACTCTTAACCACTAAACACCCGCCAACTTCTAGCTTATCGGTCACACAGCTAAACACTAGTTGTACAGCTTAGTTTAATGTTATTCCTTAACTCCCGCGCCATTTCTTGGTGGAACTGGGATAGGGTTCATTATTAGTTACTTGTTAGTAACTGTATCGCACTTACCTGCGCAGGCCACCTGTTTAAGAATAATCTCCTCAACGTATCACCTAAGTAGTCCGTGGCTACCCTTTTGAGGTACTTCCGGACTTTTCGCTGTACACGGCTCCATTTTCTCAATTTATGTACATCCCCACTTAGATGGCGTTGTCTCTGCACTCCCCGCGATTCCCGGTTTATCAGTTGCCCGATATTCCACAAAGCGCGGCAGTTGTTCATACCATAGCACCTGAGTGACCAGATACCACCATTTTGCAGGGTCGTGAGAAATTGAGAAAAGACACGTTGCCCTTTGGCACAAACAACAACATTATAGAGTGGCTAACTATAATCTATTACCAAGAGTGTTCCTATTAACCTAACAAGGTGTTTGGCTCTTATATGGTCAATTAAGGCTGGTCGATTGCACCCAGCCTGAGATTATCCGCCCGTCCGAGGCTTTGCTACTGTAGCTACTTGTAATCCCCGGCTCTAGAAATAATGAAAGGTACTATATAGTTTTAAAGAGACTATATATAACTCTTACTATCAGTATATCACACTTGAAATATAGATGCAATACTAATAAGCATTAAAAGAGAGAAAATCGCCGGCTTTATAGGGGTAGAGCAAAAAAGTCTAAAAATCTTTCAAAAAGTTGTTGACATTCAAAATATTTGCGCTATACTGAGGACAGTTAAACGAACGGCAGCCGCCGAAACGAAACGAAACCTTAACAACTCGAGCATTAAACGATAACAATAAAGGAGAATTAAAATGATCAAGAATATTAAGAACAACCTAATTGAAGCATTTAACATCTGGTGGGAGCGCCGAAAGGTACTCCGCGACATGGAGCGTCAGGATTACTCCGTAATCTAGCCCTCCGCTCACGCAGCTAAAGCAGCTAGAGCGCCGGGACTACTCAGTAATCTAAACAATATATTACTTGCAAAATGAAAGTAAACGAAAGGAATATTATGAACAAGTTTAACTTTATCCAAATCTACGCCGACAAGGTGGAGGTTGACACTAAAGATCAGTCAGTAGTACTTAGCGGGGTTGATCCAGCTCAGGTTGTAGCTGAGTTTGGTGTACAAACCATCTTAGAAGAGATTGAACTTAGCGACATCATGGACTTTGTCGACGAGCAGATGAAGCAACTTAAAGAGGACTACGAAGATGAAAAAGCTAACCGTTAGTGAGTATATAGCCCTTGTTTGCGAGATTAACAAAATTAACCTTAAATAGCCAATATAAGTATAAGCTATTTAAAGGCCCTAAAATAGAGTTGTAAAGCTAAGATGGGTAAACTATCATCTTTTAAGCTAAGAACGATTGTAGAGCCTCTCAATAGGCAATAAGAGTAATATACGAGGAAGTAAACAGCTATGAGTAAAGTAAAGACTGCATTTAAGTACATTGCTATCACATTATTGATTTTAGTAGTAGCGCAGGTTGCTCGCCAGATTGGGCAGGCAGCTGCTCGTCCAGTAGATAACCCACCTCAACAGGTAAGAGAAGAGCGAGCTATCAAGCAGGCGCGGGTGGATGTGTATCATCATAGTGAAGTGAACACTTATTGCGGGCCAGTAGATGGTCAAATCACCTGCCGTGAGGAGGTAGACACCGTAACCGATAACGGCTGGTGTAAGCAGTATGGATGTGAGGATTAACATGTTACCTTACTCGGGATCACCTAAATTCATTGAAGATTTCGCCGATTTTGTTAACTGGACACTTGAGATGCTGTATAAAGTGCCGGTAATTGGTGGAGCATTAGCACTAGCGGGGGTAATCTTTTGGCACTTTCTAGCCTACGCGATGGTTACCTGGGCGACAGTAATGATTATCTTACTAGTAATGGAGGTATTGTGAATAAAAAACAATTGGGGGCATTTCTAAAGGTTGTATATAAGGGCAAAGACCGCCCGGCGCTTACCAATATACTTATCGATAGGATCAAGGGTAAAACCTGCCTAGTAGGCGCTAACGGGGTAATGCTAGCTGCGGTGTTTGTCGATGGCTTAGACGAATGGGTTGGGCGTCAAATTGCGCGGATTGACTTAGAGGCCTCTCATAAAGCAATGACGAGTAGGGTATCTGACCTATTCGGGGCCAGTGAGGTGTCTGAGATTATGGACAACGGGCGTAATGTTACTACTAAGTTTCCCGATTATATGTCGCTCATTACTCCTTACTTGGAGGGTGAGCCGGTAGGGCAAGCAAAAATGAGGTTTAACGCCGACTTTTTTAAGACCATACAAGACCTTAACGGCGAGGACAGCCTAATAGTTAACCTCTACGGAGAGACAAAACCAATGGTGTTTAAAAGTGAGCGCGGCATTTACATAGTCATGCCGATGACTCTTAAGAAGCCTGGCCAAGCTAGCTGATGGGCAACTAACACTATTTGGGGAGATTGCCGGACTAGAAAATCTAGTATCTCCGCCAAGGGTGTTAGAGGTCGACGGGCAGAAAGTGGTTAGCTTTATCGTCTCCGAGGAGGATAGAAAGCTCCCGGGCTATGTGGAGGCAATCACTGATAAAGCTAAGAAACTTAAGCCCACTGTTAAATCAAATAATCGCCAGTACTGGGCAAGTCTTTACTGGCAAAAGAAAAGGAGAATGAGGAATGACAGATAGCGAATTAATGGCCTACCTAGATAAGGTAGAAGGTAAGATTGATCGGGACGTGTACGATCCTGATATGACGCTCGAGTTAGAGGGCAAGTACGAACATTGGCGCGAGGTTTCTAAAAAGATCCACGCACTGCACCCAGCTAAAATGATCGAGCCAGTTGCAGCTACCAAGTGGGGTAATACGGTTAAGGTTAAACTAGATAACACCCAGCGATTCTACTACGATCTAGGCTTTGGCGCAGGTGAATATTAAAATAAATAAGGAGAAAAAGAGATGAGTAAAAAAGTAACAGTTAACAAAAATACAGCTAAGATGGTGGCGGCGGGGCTTGCCGGGGTATTGCTAGTAGCCCTCGGGGTTGTCGGCACGCTTAAGTACCAAGGTTTCATTAACTCGGTTAAGGCGCAAGGTGTCGCTGAGTATAAGCAAGATAAGTGCGAGAACTATTCAAAGGATGGTGCGACATGGTGGGAGTGCGAAGCAAAAAGAAGCAAGTAAAAGTAGCGCATTGGGATGTCATCGAGATAAACGGGGTTAAGTACCGTGCAGGTATAACCCCTACCCAGTTCGCCGAGTTAGATCGATGGGTGTTTGAGTTTGATAAAAGCACCCATAAGTTACCGCTCAAAGACGCCGCAAGATATATGGCTAGGGCACATTTGAGGATTATAGAGAGTCAGCAATAGCTGGCTCTTTTCTTTTTTCTATACTGCTTACACTTGACACGTTATGGTATAACTAGCTTTTTTAGTGCTTATGGTAAAAAGTTGTCAAGAGTTTTTCGAGACTTTTTTTAGATTTTTCTACCCCTGTTAAATGGCGAGTTTTCCACAGGTTGATGTAAAAAATACATCAAAAATCGAGATATGTGTGGTACAATAAATACATATAGGAGCTTACGAAGTAAGCGACCAGCTTTGAACAAGGAGCCGAACGTAAGGGAGAGAGGCGACGCAGAGAAAAGCGCAGCGAAAGACAAGTAAGTGAACGAGTAAGGACACAGAGTGGCCGGCGAATGAACTGTAACTTGTTCTTGAGCAGCAGCGGCGAAGACAAGTAATGGGAGTGACGTGTAGGAACTTCCATTAGTTGTTGTAGCCCTTTGGAGAACGGCGAGTGATCCAAAGGTTATAACACTTAATGTTATGACAATAACCATTAAGGCAACTAAGTATTAATAAACCAATAAATAGATTACTAACAAAGCCCGCGGATTCTATCAACTAAAGAGTCGGCGGGTTTCTTTAATTTTCCCCATTAAAAGTCTTGTATTTATCCATTACTTGGAGTATAATCGTTAGTAGATAGGACAGAAGCTATAGTAGCTTAACAACTCGGCAATTATCAACTTAAAAGAGAGGATATTAAATGGATGAAATAGAGCGCCAAGTTGGCGACTTGATTAAAAGAGCAGATAAGTTTGACGCCGGCGACGTCTCTGAGCTATTACGAGACTCATTAGGAGGTATTAAGTTGGCGGCTAAATCAATCGAAATACTAGAAAACATGAGAGAGATTAGGAGCAGTATAGGGGAATGGCCAGAATAGATATGTATAAACCAGAAAATAGCGGCGGCAAGGAAGCGCCCAACCTTAAAGAGGTGGCCGACCTATTAATGGATACAGCAGCTGCCGCCTATCGTCTTAACTGGGATTCAAAAGCAATGCAGGCGGTTAACTTCCATATTAATGAGGCATTAAAAGAATTGCGCGCATTTACCGAGCGTAAAGAAAAGGACTGCCTGACCGCCTTTAGTGGGCGAGATGGGACGATTAAAGATGTATAAAGTAAGACTTAACACGCCAGGTATTCAATACTGGGTCAGCTATTTCGACGTAGAGAGCGAAGACCTAACACTAACAAATGTCACCAAAGATGCCGCGTTATTTGACAACATAGATATTCCCTTTATAGAGGGAGTTATTAATGAAACATTCGAGAATGGCTGTATCGTAGAGGAGGGGCAATGAGGAGCGACAAGTATGTAGCTGCCATCTGGGTCGACTATGCCAAGGGCGGAAATGGCTTCAGGATTCTATCCTGCGCGAGGCTCTATAGCCACAAGCCGACCAAGACGGAGGCACTAGATGATTTCGGGGAGGACGAGGATGACTATAGACCCGACAGTTTGATACACTTCGACGACGTCGAGTGTTGGGGTTCGTTTAATGATTGTGCGGAATTTGGCGATCCAGCCTATTACCTTTTGACAATATCGACCGAACAGCAAATGGACGAGATATTAGACTCCATCGCTAAGAGCATGAGGGAAAAGATTAAATGAAACAGCAAATCCTATACATCCTAGACAAATCGACCAATAACGGGATGAAAGCTGATGAGATTGTCTCCCTTATACAGGACGAGACGTTCGCAAATCTCGATGAGGCTGCAAAGTACATGGTGTCGGTCATCGCTGTAGAAGATATGGCAACTGTAAATGCTATCTACTTTATGAAGAATGTACTGCAAGAAATGACAATAGGGGGTTGGACAATGGAGAGTGATCTGGGCGCAGCCAAGGCTTCTTGTGCAGTAATGAACATGACAAGCGTTAACGACGATGAAGGGAATTTTCCAGATGCACAATAAATGGCGAGGTTCGGCACTCTGTGCCCAGACAGACCCGGAAGTTTTCTTCCCACAAAACAAAGCGTACGTTGATGACTACAACGGATACGACAACTACAAAATTGCGCGTAAGATTTGTGCGGAGTGTCCAGTAAGGGGCGAGTGCCTAACAGATGCGCTGATGACTGGCGACGTAGAGTACGGCATGCGAGGCGGGCTAACACCACGTGAACGTATGGGTATCTTAGCAACAAAGGTGGTAATGTATGATTAAGAATATTATTAGATACACGGCAATGGTTGCGACAGCTGTATTGCTACCAATAGTGCTTTACTTAGTAGTAATATCGCTGTACAGATTTTACCTATTCATGGCAGGAACGGTGAGCGCAGAGCATAAAGAGTTGATAGCTTTCTGCTCAATGGTGGTGCTGGCCATAGGGTTGACGCGCTATATCGCGACTGTCTTTATCGAGCAAGATATTAAAAGATAGTGGAGGGGGCAGTTGATGTTACTGACGAAATATAGGGCCCATGAGATTGTGGACAGTATAGCATTGACGAAAGACGAAGTGGAAGAATACGCGAACCCGCACAAGTCTCCCTATCCCCGGGTGTCGCGCAGTTTATAATGATCATGGTTGAGATAGTGAAAAATAGAATAAAAGATAAGATAGACGAAGAGGAGAAAAAATAGATGAACCACAACCGACTAGGCGAGTCAACAAACGACAAATGGGCGCAGTTTGATATGCTAAGCGATCACTTGCGCGGACATTGTAAACACCAAACAGAGGAGAGTATGAGCGAGTACAAAAAACACATCGGACAAGGCAATGATATGATGGTTGACCAGCTGGCATTGCCTCGTGATGTCTTTAAGGGCAACACTGTAGAGCTAGCAGCGGAGGTGCGCGGGCAAGTAGCCGAGCCACACGACTGGAGCGCGCCAGAGGCTGAACCAATTCAACCTGCAATGTTTGAGATGCAGGAGGTGGTGGATGGCCTCCCCGAGGGCGAGTTGCAAGCCTACAAAGATCAGATGCTTGCAGAGATTAGCGATCGCGAGGCCATCGTGGATGCTATCAACCGCCGGTTGGACAGCGCGCAGGCTAAGCAATACACGCGCGGTGTACGCAGCGCCATCACTAAGCAGGTAAAGATGTAATGACGACAGATGACTTTAGAGATGAAGTAGAAAAGCTGGGGTTTAAAACCTATCAGGGGAATAATGTTATCTCGATAGAGCGGAGCGGCGTGGTGGTCGCATCTATTTCTGTGGATAGATGGGCAAGGTACGATTTGAGCTCACGCAGACTTACTAGCGCGTCGATGATGCCGCAGTTGACGAGATTGCTAGCCGAATACGGCGATACGCCGGTGGAAGACCGCGATGATGCCTATTATAGGATCTGGATTCCGGTGTTAAGCAAAGAACATAGGGTGTATATTCATGGCACGTCAAGCGACTCAGCGGTTGTGGCGTTCACTAACGACAAGAACCTCGCAGATAAGGTCAGCGGAAAGACCGTTAAAGATGTAGTACTGCTTATGGATAGGATTCATAATATTAAAGTAGAGAAAGAGAGGGTATGATGAATACTAGTTTATTTCTGGGCCTTTGCGAAGATGCGGGGCTTAGTGTAGAATTTCGAGGCGGTATTACATATGTATACGGCGACCTTAATGAGTGTTTAGCGGATATCTCAGAAGCACGTACCGGAGATTATTACATTGATCTATGGGATACCTCTGAAGAGTATACTAAGTTGATTTCTGAGGTTGTGCCTAAATATGCGCTCACCCCAATTGAGGAGCGAGAATGAGGTACGCTGTATTTCGCGACGACAACCTTGATCAGGTACTCGACCACGCAGATGGCGACGCGATCGTTTTTGCGATGAACGGCCGGGGTGTCGATATATTGGATTATAATCAGTTCATTTCGGGAATGACAAATGTCCTGGAGAGCATGGACGGTCTAATTAAGATCACTGGGTACGAAGACAGATGGCTTGCGAATGTGCTAGACAGGGAGATAGAGAAGACTAAGAGAACATTGCGATGGCTCGAGTCGTTGAGAGAGGACTACGATGTCAAAAGTGATTAATGAGGATGTGTCCACCGCTATTCGCAATAGGGTGCAGCCAGACCCCGATTACGACGAGATGGCGGAACGGCTCGATGAGATTGGGCTCTCAGTCACTCGCCACAGTCGTAGGTGGTTCACTATCCATAAAGGAGATACCGATATCGTAGAGGTTTACGTCAACCGATATACGGCACTTAACGGTATAGACACTAATCTCATCGCAGAAGAAGTGGGCAAGCTACTCGCAAAAAAGAAGAAGTTTGCAGAGTCGCATCAAAATAGTTGGGATGCACGATGGAACAAGCAGAAGCGTTAGAGATAATGCTTGACGGCAACTCGGTTATATTGGCTGGTTCAGGGGGGAGCGGAAAATCTCACACCCTCCGCCAGTTTATTGAGCGCAATCGTTTATTAGGGCGAAAGACGGCGGTCACAGCTACAACAGGGCTGGCCGCCTCCCACCTCAATGGGCAGACGCTCCATAGCTGGGCGCGGGTAGGTTTAGGCAAAGAGCTGCCAGATGATTGGCAATTTACCATTAGCAAGAAAAAACGCAAAGAGTTTCAAACGACCACCACTCTTGTAATAGATGAAGTAAGTATGATGCCTGACTTTGTATTTGACATGCTAGACACCGTCCTTAGATGGGCGCGCAATGATGACCGGCCATTTGGCGGTATGCAGCTTATCTTATGTGGTGACTTTTATCAGTTACCACCAGTTGAGGGCAAATTCATTACTAATAGCAAGGTCTGGAATGAGCTTAATATTAGGAGTTGTTACCTCACTAAGGTATACCGTCAAAAGGATGATAGACTGCGCGACTTACTTGAAGGGGTCCGCAGCGGCAATCTTTTCAAGCGGCACATAGCTTATATCCAAAGCAGGATGGTCAAGCCTAATCGCCAAGTGCCGCGGCTGTATTCCCTCAATAGGAAAGTAGACAGTGAGAACACCCACCAGCTGAGCAAGCTTAAGGGTGACTCTATCTTCTATATGATGACCGAGAAGGGCGATATTAATATCATTAACGGTCTAAAGGGTTCAATACAAAGCCCCGAGCTACTAGAGATAAAAGTCGGCGCTCCTGTCATTGCTACCAAGAATAATAGCGAGGGGTTGTACCATAACGGTTCACTTGGTAAGGTGATCGCGCTAGAGGATGGCTTACCGGTTGTGGACTTCCACGGTAATGAGGTTGTCGTAAATCCCGATACTTGGGAGGTTAGCAATGAGGGGGTTACACTTGGCGCGGTTACCCAGATACCATTAAGGCTTGCGTACGCTATTACCGTCCACAAAAGCCAGGGTATGACATTAGATGCCGCCGAGATCGATCTGGCTGAAGCGTTTGTGCCAGGCCAAGGGTATGTCGCACTGAGCCGCGTTGTTTCTTTAGACGGTCTTTACATTAAGGGGGCAAACAAAATGGCTTTTAAGATGTCAGATGAAGCACAAATGATTGACCAGATACTGCAAAAATCATGCAAAGAAAAAACCCCGCCAAGAATAGCGGGGCGAAAGAGAGAGGAGTGAGGCCTCACTAGCAATATAGCACGTTGTAAACATTACATGACACTGACTATTGACTAGAATATTGCTAGGGTGTATACTGAAAACATGAAGGAAGTTAATTATCACAGCAAGATCGTTGGCACAACGTTTGAAAACCGCCAAGACATTCTTGCGCACCTGGAAGGCAATGAGAGTCTCCGGGTTAGGCGAGAGCCTGAAAACCAATATGACCCACGAGCGGTTGCAGTGGACGTAGACATCAAGGGCAAGTGGTATCCAGTTGGGTATATTGCCAAAGATAAGAACAAAGACATCGCCGAGGCTCTAGACGCTGGCCGAGAAGTAGGGATTAAAATCTCAGAAGTCACTGGCGGAGATAAGGGCAAAAATCTTGGGATGAATATTTGCCTCAAATACGAGAAAGAGGTATCTGAACCCATCTCGGACGCTACGAACGATCCTGCGGCCTCTGAAGGGCCTCAGAGCGTAAATTTGAAGAACCCCACCGTATACAAATCTAAAGTGCTTGGGCGGGAAATTACGGTCGGTGTAGATAACGGCCATATCTATCTGCCTCATTACATGTCAGGTAGTCGCTTCCCGCGTAAGTTTTTTAAGCAGTTTACCGATGAAAACAAAGAGCGGGTACTTGATTACTATGAGCGAGAGAAGGGCGTTAAACGCGATGTAGTAGAGAATATGTGGGAGATGAAGGCTGATATAGCTACCGGCTACGGATCGGCAGTCCATGCTGCGCTCGAGATGTATTTCACCCATTACAAAGATGGCGAAAAAATCAAGGGCAAAGATGGCATAAACAAAGCTCTCAGCAAGAACGTGTTTATACGGTATATTGTCCAGACGCTGGTTAACGATATTGGCCCGGGCAAGTATTTGCCAGAACAATTTATCTGGCACGAGGGCTTGCGATTTTGCGGGGCTATCGACCTGCTAGAAGTAATCGATAAAAATACCGTAATCATTCACGATTACAAAAGCTCGACAGATGTCAACCACAAAGTTTACCAAGAGAAAGACAGCCCGTTCAAGAAAGATGTTGATAATACCCAGCTTGGCGAGTACTGGCTACAGCTGTCCTTTTACGCCTATATCCTTAGGCAGTACGGAATCAACACGAAGGAGCTACAAATTCACCACCTAGATCCTGAGCGGCTAGTACAGGGTAAGCGGCCGTGGGTTCATTACACGCACGATGTTGTTGATATATCTAAAGCATTAAAGGAGGACTAAAGATGCTAGGAAGATACAAACAATTAAAAGAAAGACTCTTGGCTGTGGACAGTATACTGAGCGAGATGCTCGAGAACGACGCAGACACCTGGTGCCGTATCAATAAGAATAAAACGGCAATCGAGAACCTCAAGAAGGAGCTAGATAATGTCGGCGACTGGATGCAGGACATTGACGATATCCAGATGCTCCATACAGTAGCGATTGACGAGCTGCGAGATAACGTCGCATTGATTTTAGATCACTTAGGGGTTGAAGTAGTTCAGCCTAGTGATAAGCCAACAATTAAAAAGAAAGGGAGTAAATAAATGGCACAAGATTGGCTAGTAACAGACGCGTTTCAGGGTAAGGATCGCGACACTAAGCAGGTGACTGTTAAAGAATTTAACGGCAACCAGTTTCATGTTTACATGGTCAAGGTGCAGAACCAGCCAGTAGAGGGGTGGATGCAGATTCTTCGCAAACCAGGTAACGCCGTTAATAAGGGTGATAGCCTTTACGGGGACATCATTAAGAACCAATGGGGTAAGGCACAGTTTAAACGGGCGGATCGGCCGTTCGGCCACCAAGCACCTCAACAGCAATCAACAACTGATGACGCGAAGTATAAGGCACTTGAGGATCGCGTAACCGCATTGGAGGCTAAGTTTGATAACCTTGCCCGGTTTCAAGGCAATGTCGCCGGCGACCCGGGAGAAAGTGCTCCAGACCTTACAAACCTTGATTACTAGTTAGAATGATAGATTACCAGAAAATTATTCAGAACATTATGTTCATCAACGAAAAGTTTTCTGATGCACAATGGGTTAAAGCACAAGGGGCGGATGTATTGAGTTACACCGCCCTTAAGCTTTCTGCAATGAAAGGTTACCTCGCTGAGTTTAAAGAGGACGCGCTACGTAACCTATTAAAAGCAGAACGTGAGATGGAGACGGAAAAGTCGCGGGCATTTTTAAGAGCTCGAGAGAAGTTTCCAGTAACTGCCGCATCAGAAGCTAAACACGCAGATGAGCATTATATTAAAAGCAAAGAAGTATATGGGGAGGCTAAAGTATTATATGAGCGACTCAAGTCGATCTCAGCAGACACGCACGACCTCATCGACGCGATCAAGGGGCGCACGATCGAGCTCCAGTCGCAGAGGAAAACAGAAGGCTGAGTCGAAGTTTGTGCCGGCCAAGAAAGAGGACTCTCCAGCTGCACTAGCCTTTCATAAATGGGGCAGAATTAAAGGTGCACGACTGCGCGGAGTGCTAGCTCACGCACGCGGCAAAGCTCACACGTTCGACCGAGAAGCTAGCCTCAAGGGCAACAGAGTGTCGGTAGCTAATAGAGAGAAGCGTAAAGCTGAGAAGTTAGAGAAGCAACAAGCGCTAGATAGGATGTTGGATGATATCTTACAAGATTAATGGCAACTTAGCCAAGCTTAATGAACATGATAACGCCAACCGGGTGAATAGGTTTGCAGGCGCGGCGCTTAAGAAGAAAATGAACGAGCTGGTTGCATCGCAAGTTAAGGGCCAACCAGTAATAGAGAAGCCATGCAAGATCCGTTTTACTTGGTACTATTCAGGCAAGCATGACTTTGACAATATCCGGTTTGGGTGCAAGTATGTATTAGATGGCATGCAACACGCCGGAGTGCTACCCAACGACAACCAATCATGGGTTAAAGGCTTTGATGGGGATGATTTTGTAAAGGTGCAAAAGGGCCAGGAGGGTGTACTTGTCGAAGTTAGATATGTTTGACCCCAGCAATTATACGGATAGCGAGTCGGCATGGCTCGCTTTTCGTCGTTACTGGCTAGAGGACAACCCACCACTTGATAATGGCTGCTACTTATGTGGCATATGCAATAAGTTCGTCCCATTGAATGAAGTTACGCTAGACCACATACAACCCCGCGAGGCCTCTAACATGTTCGATCCCCAAAACATACAGCCGGCCCATGGTGGATGTAACTATCGTAAGGGTAGTAAACGCTGGAAGCCACTCGTATCGCAAGAAACGCGAGATTTCTTAAGAGCATTGTCGGAGATGTAAGTGAATAAACGAGAGGTGATACAAACATTTGAATCGTATGGTAAAGCGATAGTAGACATGCCGATCCACCCGGAGAGAGACTACGCCCAGCTAGACGCTCTTTATAGGGTACTAAACCAACTAGGACTCACCTCAGTTAAGTTGGCGGAGATGCGGAGTGTTGTAAATTCTACGCTAGACAATCCATATGAGTTGGTGTAGTATACTAACTAGGAAGGAGAAATGATATATGAGTAAGATCGGACAAAAAGTAGTTGAGTTTATGGAGCAAGGCTACACAATGGAAGAGATTGCGGAATACCAGGGCGCTGAGCAATAGACATGCGCGTGGAATAGTCCTTCAAAGAACTTAAATAGGAGGTTATATTAGTAAAAACCTAGTAACGAAAGCGAAGAAGTACGCCCTACCGGCTGCTATACTCGCGCTGGTCGTGTTGAACATTATCGCTCTTAACGCAAACCATGATGTAAAGCAAGACCTAGTCCGCCAGGAGGCTAAGACTAATACAACGAAAAATGCGCTGAGAGGTGCTTCAAAGGCCGTAGAATCGCTCAAAAAAGAGAAGACGACCATTGAGTCATCTTTGCGCGAAACAAGGCAGAATGCCGAGAACCTTACAAAGGAAAACCAAAGTTTAAAAGTCAGCTTGCAGAATAAGCGAGAGGCAAAAGCCGCCGATGAGAAGAAAGCCCAAGAGGCTAAGGCCCAGCAGGAGGCTCAAGCTAAAGAAGCTGCAACAAAACCTCAGCCAGCGCCCGTCGTACAGGCGGCCGCTCCAGCTGGGTGCCACGCTATTAGTTCGATCTTGCTTGCTAATGGCATATCACAAGCCGACCTACCTTTTGCGCTGCAAATAGCCCAAAAGGAGTCGAGTTGCAACCCCAACGCAGTCAACCCTAATGGTGGTGCATGTGCCTACTTCCAGGAGCTGCCTTGCGGTAAATGGGGTGGCACTGGCAACATTGCCGGCCACATACGAGGCGCTGATGCCTACGCTAAGGGCCGCTACGGTGGTTGGGCACAAGCCTGGGCTTCATGGCAAAGTAAACATTGGTGGTAAAAATAATTTCAGGTGCTAGCCAGTAAGCTAGTTAAATGTCAAGGAAGACGCAGCCTGCTAAAGGCCTGCCAAACGATCTTGGCCCGGCTTATTAATACCCTAGGGAGACGCGCATTGCGTCAACGTTATCCCCGCGGTTAAGGTGGGTGAAAGACAGCCTCACCATACGAGGATATGTCAACCGTCTACGGCTCCGGTGAGAATAGAGCCGTTCAAGTCCAAATGCTAGCCTAAAGCTGGCGGGGATATAAAGAAAGGAGAGAGCAACAATAATGCGTATACCTGTAATGGAGTATGAGCCCGCCGATAAAGCGGAGATCTGGCTAGTCAATAGCCGACTATCAAGTATAGAGTTGGAGGAGCTTTGTGCAGAATTTGACGAAGATTAGCCAACAAGAGTTTGATCCGCTACCTAAGATCCTTATTTACGATCTAGAAGTAAGCGCGACCCTCGGCTGGACGTATGGCCTATGGAAAACAAACGTGCTAAAGGTCGAGCGAGACCCCGAGATTATGTGTTTTTCTTACCAGTGGTTTGGTGAGAGGGATATTCACCATGTAAGCCAGCGAGACATGAGCGAGAAAAAAGTCGTCAAAAAGCTTTGGGATCTGTTTGATGAGGCGGATATTCTTGTAGCCCATAACGGACGGCGGTTTGACCAGAAGGTGAGCAACGCGATGTTTATTCGTCACCACCTTACGCCACCTAGCCCATACAAGACAGTAGACACCTTACAAGTTGCGCGGTCAGTTGCACGGTTTAACAGTAACAGTCTTGATAGCCTAGGTAAACTCTTGCTGGGGGAGGGTAAAACTGAGTCTACCTATGCAGATGTTTGGTATAACTGCCTTATTAAGAACGACAAAAAGGCGTGGGCAGTTATGGAAACTTACAACAACAAGGACGTTGAAGTGCTCGCCGCGTTGTATGCTGAGCTGCGCCCATGGATCCACAACCACCCGAACATTGGAGACCATACGGGTATCGATGGCATTTGTCCTAAATGTGGAAGCGACAACATTCGTAAAGACGGCAGCTACCGTAAGCGTTCAGGCCGTGTACAACGATACAAGTGTCTGCATTGCGGCGGCTGGTCAAGTGAGGCCAGTGTAAAGAAGGAGGGCAGATTGGTCAATGTATAGTGATAGAGAAGCTCCTTTAAGCCGAGATGTTGAGTGTTACGTCTGCGGTGAGATGGAGCTAACTAACCGGGACTACCTGCCGCCTAACTGGATTATAAGTTGGGATTATGATTGGACTATCTGCCCTACTTGTCGAGATAAGATAGAAAAGCAGCTTGGCTATGAGCTAGACTATTTTATGAAGGGTGCGGAGCCCGACCCGATGGATCAATTTAAACAAGAGGATTTCTTTTTATGAAAACACTTAAAACATTACTTGAATATACAAGGGTTATTCTCGCATTCCCTGTTGCAGTACTAGCGTTTCTCGCTTACGGGGCGATGATTACATTCGCAGTGATCGCTGTCATTATTGGCGGCGAACCATACGAGCAAGCAGTTAACGACGTAAAGGAGACGCTATGACGAGTATTGATGAAGTAACGGCCGAACGAGGTAAGCGCTACGGAGACTACCCGGGCCATGCCGAGGTTAGCCAATCTATCAAGGCGATTCTATATGGGGCGTTGCAGCGCAATGGCAACGTAGATGTCGCAACACTTGACGATGACATCAAAGAGACGCTGGAGATGATTGCCCACAAACTTGGACGCATCGTTAACGGCGACCCTTATTACGCAGATAGCTATATCGATATTGCGGGTTATGCCAAACTAGTAGGAGATCGATTAAATGACCTATAAACAAGATTTAACAAAGCGCCTAGAAGAAGCTAGTACCCTTGAGGAGAAGCTCAAGATCATTGAGGAGGCACAACAACACTTTGAAGCTAATAACAAAGAGCGACGCGTAGTGAACGGGGAGATTGTAGACCCCGCCGAGGCGCTAATTTGCGAGGGATGCTCCTAATATGGAAACTATATTAATTGATTATCGAACAACAACTAACCCAGCCGTTGAACATATCGCGGCGATGTTGATGGCGCATGACTATCGGGTATCAGTCTATAATGTAGGCGACGACCCAGCCGGGAGCGCTATTAAAGATCTAGACGAGCGCAGCTTCCCTTATGATGAAGTGCGCCAACATTACGGCGAAGACCCTATTGATTACTGGGCGCGAGAAGTGCCTAAAGAGGCGGATCTCAAGTATGTGATTACTGATAACTTTAACGATGCGGCAAAGTTTAAATGTCCATCATTAGTGGTAGGTTTCAATGACTGAGTACATTAGCAACGAACGAATCGAGGAGATTGCAGATGAATATTTTGAAAAGCATCGTGGACAAGACACTACGCAACAGGATCAAGAATCTTGAGATTGATAACGCCAAGCTAGTTGAGCAACTCAAGTGGTGTAAGGCCAGGGTCGAAGTGCTTGAGGAAGCTAATGCCGACGCGGTGGAGCTCGCCCGTCAACACGTGCTACTCTCTAATAAAGAACAGCTACTTATCGCCGAGCGCAAAGCATTGGATGAGTACCAAAAGCACTTACTTGACTTGGCGCTGTTTAAACAAAACCAATAAGAAGAAGCCCCCAATAACTGGGGGCTTCTTTTATTTGTTGCTAGCCTTAGCTGCGACAGTGACGATGCCTGCCGACTGTAGGCCAAGTGCGATACCGCTGTAGATATCAAGACCCTGGAAGCCGAGATACCCAGCAGCTGCGCCAGTGGCAACTGCGAGGATGAGCTTACCAAGCCCACCCCACTCTTTCTTATTCAGCATATCAAATGCCTTAACAATTGCGGGGATAATAAATAGGTTCAATGCTTCCATGATTAGTCCTTCTTAAAAATGCTCTTAAAGGCCTCTAGAAGGCTCTGTAAGAGGTTTCTAATATCTTTTAGTATAGTTGTACTATCTTCGTCTTTAGGCGCATCCTGAGGCTTTTCAGTGACCTCTGAAGGTGTTTCTATCTCGACCTCTGGCTCGGGAGTAGGCTTAGCAGCGCGATCTTCAACGTGTTTAATCTCAGGCGCGGGTGCCTCCTTGATGCGTTGTAGCTCTTTGTACTCGTCGCTATTGCGGAGATCATCTGCTACCATCTGCCAGTTCCAGCCGTTACGGATTTGGTTACGGTAATGTTCGACGCCGCCTTCATCTGCATCACGCTCTAGTACTTCTTTGTATAGGCGCTTAATTTCGTTAGTCTCACTGTCAAAGGCCGCCTGCAATTCGCGAGCTTTAGCTTTAGCTTCCTCTACTCGTCGAGCCTGGACTGCTTGGCCTTCAGCTGATGCGAGAAGATCTTGCTTGATTTGCTCCCAATTCCACCCGGCATCGATTTGTCTCAGGTAGTGGGTAATAGCGCCTTCATCAACGTTGCGGTCAAGGATTTGGCGATATAAACCATTAAGGAAGTTAATCTCATCGCTGCGATCACGCTGAGCTACGATATTCTCCACATAAGTACGGACGCGATAGATGTTATAGCCACCTACACGCCAACCTGCATTCAATGGGTCAACATCAGCGGCGTATACAATGCCCGCGCCAAAGTTAGCGGTGCGCTGCCCACTCGCGGCTACGTTCTCTTCAAAGACAGTGCCATCGCCCATGTAAACCCCGATGTGGCCGTAACCGCCACCATCATAGGGCCACACAAGGATATCGCCCCGCTTAAGGTCGCCTACACGGTCTGCAATGCCTTGCGCTACAAGTGCTTCGCCAAAGTCTTTTGCATGACCACGGGCGGCAAACGGAGACGGCACTTTTTCGCACATCTCAGCGAGAAACCACTTAATGAGGCTCACGCATTGCCCGGTTAAATATCCTTGGCTATTATCTGATTCTCCAGCCGGGAAGAAGATCCCAATACGCTGGCTTGCCCAATCTTGAGCATTGGCTGCTAGTGCCATTCATTCTCCTAGATGTTTATACAGCTGCTTTAGCTGCGTTGTTAATATCGTTAGATGTTAACACAACTAGAGTCACCAGCTATCTTGTATATGCGGCGGTAGATCGAGTTATCCTCTCCATCGTATTTCCATGCTACCCAAGATGTTTGGTTACCCGAGTTGTCTTTTATATTTACACAGTTGAGTATAGGGCTCTTGCCGTTAACGCCATCTGCGCCATTCGTACCGTTAATGCCGTTTGTACCATTGGCCCCAGCTTCGCCGGTATCGCCCTTACACTTACCGTTTGCGCAGTATTTAGCAACAGCTAGTGCGACTTGATCATCGCTAACACTCTTGCCTTCTACGCCTTTGCATTTATTATCAGCACAGTAACTAGATACCGCTGCCATTACTTGGGCGCTAGTGGGGGACTCGGAGCATTTATTGGTTGAGCAGTAAGCTTTAACTGCTATCTGTATCTCATTACTTGATGGGGTTCTCCCGTCCTTACCACTAGAGCCTAATACTTGCCCGACATTACGGGACTCGCCATCTGAGTAGTAGACAACGAGATTCCCGTCTTTGTCGACTTGGGCGTTGGTAATGCTAGTTACTGGTTTTTCTACCTTCGCGCCACCCGAGATAGTAACCGATTGGCCCGGCCTGAGGGTCAAGCTCTTATATAGTGTATAGCCGCTAAAGATTAAGCTAAGCACCATCATAAACGACAATGCTTTAAGCAGTTTATCTTTGCGGAGCCACTCCATTGTTCGCTTAATAATAGTCATCTCAGCAACCCTCCCGTGCCGCGGCTGAGCAGGGCGATGAGTATCGGTATAAACGACGTGATCACCGCGCCTACTACTAGTCGGAATAGCCATCGGTTTCTATCTTTCTCTTCAGCTGCATCATCTTCCAACTCTTTGAGCCTTGCCTCTATGTCTTTTTTGTATAGGTCGAGTGCATAGACTGGGACAAATGTTGCCGCCTTTCGGGTTTCGTGGAGGTCTATAGCCTGCTGAATGGCTTCTTTGACCTCCCACCGGTTCATTGTTTCATTTTCTGCCACAATTCTACCATCCAGATTTTTGCTTATGTTTTTGTTTAGAGGACTTGACGACTCGGTTTAGTTGTATTTCGCGCTGAGAAACTGACTTACGTTGTTCGCTTGTTAACTCGAAGCCGTCGTAAGCCCCCTTCACCTTGCCATTATACTCGTTGATAATAGACTGGGCTCTATTGCGATTGCCTTCTTGCAGCGCTTGCTTGGCGTTGTCGTAAGCCTGTTTACGACTAGGGATGCTATTGGTACGTTTGAAGTACTCGGTAGCCTGCTCGCGCTCTTTAGATGACTCCAGGCTCTCAATTTTTGACTGTTGAGACTCTTTAACTGCGCTAAAGCTACCCTCCTTGAGCCATTTTTGGCCATTCTCAGTAGTATACTTACCGAGGATCGCCGCTTTAAGGGCATTGCCCTGGTCTTGGTTTTGCGTGAAACGGGTATTACCCTTGTCATTCTTCACAACACCTTCCTCTACTGACTTAATACCTTCGGTCGTGCGCTTAGCTTGAGTGCCCGCCGGGACTATAAGTTGCCAGTTCTTCTCCCAAAACTCTTTAACACCTTCGCCTTTATCTTTCTTGGCTAGTGCGCCGAGGAGCCCGGGATTCTTGTTGCCATCACCAAACAAGAGGGTCATTGCAGGGGATCGGCGGAAGCGGTTCTTTTGGTCTCGCTCGAAGCCTTTCTCATCCTTCCCCTCAATGTTAGTCCAGGCCTGGATTTGGTCGTAGAATGGGATGTGGTCGGTTTCCTTCATGCCGATAAATTGGCCGAGTGTTGCCTGTACTCCCCATGCGGTAGCGCCCATTGCGATGAGTTTGCCCATATCATTAGCAGCCAGTCGGTAGTTACCGTTCTTGACATCCTTAATAGGCTTGAGGCCCATACGGATAAGGAAGCCAGCTTGTTTACCATCAAATGTCGCCAGCTGGGTAAGGGTTCGCATACCCGGCCCATTAAAGGCTGCAGGTGCATCTACCTTACTAGTAATGAACTGAGTATCAACTGTCGCTTTCGTGCCGTACTCCATCGCCTTCTTCTGGACAAAATCTTGGGCCGCTTGACCAGTCAAACCAGCTTCATTAGCCCATCGCTCCCACTTAGCACCATTAAGTTTAAGACCTTTAGCCTTAGCGCCGGCATAAGCTTGGGCGCGCATGATGTTGTCCATTGTAGATACCATTGACATGAGCCCATCAGATACCTTGTCGAATGCTTTACCGGCCCTACTTTGGGTCAACCCCTTAAGGTCTTTAAGGCCGGTGCCCTCATCGAGAACGCCGGAGAGTTTAAGCTCTTTGCGGCCCTCTTTACTTGCGAGCATCCGTGCACCGTTCACCATACCGACACCCGCCCACTTGGGGTTAAGGTTACCAACTGTGGCAATCTCCTGAGTCATCTGGCGCAGTGCAGTAAGCGGAGACAAGCCAAGTGTAGCCATTGCATTAACCGCCCGAATAGCACCGGTAGACTTCTTAAACGCGTTGTGGCCGAACTGGGCGTCGAAAGCTTTCTCAATGTTGCTTTGGTTCTTGCCCTTAATCTGGTTAATGTAGTTGTCGAGGAAGCCGGCATAGGCTTCAAAGTTCTTATGCTCTGCTGATGCAAGCTTAAGCTGAGTGCTTACACTCTCAATCTTACGGAGAGATGGCTCAATGTTCTTGGCCTGGTTGATACCGTTAAAGTAATCGCCGAGCACCTTCCAGACGTCCTTGCTGTACTCTTCGCCGCCTTTCTTACGAGACTTAAGCGAACCAACGCCAAGCTCACCCTTGGCCAGTTGGCTCTCGTCAAAGAGGTTAGCTAAGCCTTTAGGGTCATTCTCTCGCATATGAGGGAAGTAGAAGTCATTGATCGTACCGTAGCCATTCTCTTTTAACCAGGGCTTCACCTCGTCGAGCATTGTCCGGATCTCTTTAGCCGCAGCTTCGTGGCCAGGGACATTTAAGGTTTCGACTTTACCCTCCAAGTAATCAACGATATTGTCCATTACCTCGGGTTTCTTTGCGTCGCTACCAAGAGCCTTCTGGATACCGCTCAACCGGTTAGCGATTTGCTCACCTTCAACAGCTGCACGACCTGTACCGTTCACTAGCTCACTAAAGAGCCCGGCGCTTTCGGTGTTGAGTCCACCTTTATCAAACAGGACGCTTGGGGACGTAATACGAGCTAAGGCCATCTGGGTATCAGAGATTTTACTAATACTCTCCTTAGCATGTTCGATATCCTTGACGTTTAAGGTGTTGGCCAGCTCCTTCCGGAGGGTCTCGCCGTTACGCTCAAGGGCAATCTTTAGCTCTTCTGGGTTCCTGGCCTTTGAGACCTCCTGCAGGGCGTAGGTAGTCTTGCCGTCATATTTCTTAGCCTCTGCCAGGTTTTGCTCAGCTAGCTGGCGATGTTCTGCAAGCTTAGCCTCATCTACTTGGCGAAACGTTTTGGGGTCGCTGCGGATTAGTTCGTTAGCGTCACCGACAATTTCTTGGGCTCGCTCTTCTACCCGCTGCTTCATCTCATTGAGTTGTTGCACTTGGGGAAGGTCACGCGCGCGAGTTTCTTCTAGTTCCTGCAAATCCTTAGTATACTGCTCATCTAGGCGTTGTCGCTCGATCTCTTGACGTGGGCCAGGCATATCGTTAACAGCTGCGAGCCGCTCTTTATAAGCTGCGTCCATTTGAGCATGTGCCTGATTATAGGTGTTGTCGTTCATTAAGTTTTCAAGCTTAACGTCGATCTCATGCCCTAGGTCGGCCGCCTGCACGGCTGCGCTGCGTACGTCTTTCGGCATTTGCTCGTCGCCGAGGATTTGCCCTATAGACTCGACGCCCCCTCGCTCGCGGAATACGTGATCAGGCAGACCGTCGACTTTACCATTATCGATATTGTCGAGGTACTCTTGGGCTGATTTGCTGTCATTAGGTAGGCCGTTGTTCTCAAAGTCTTTACGCGCTTCGGCCAACTTCTTGTCCACTTGTTCGCGGAATTGAGGGTCAGACTCGTAAGCCATCTTCTCTCGTTCGGTAAGGCCCTTAGGAGTCTCTCCCGGTTTGAGGTCTTCATTAAGTCGAGCAATCTCTTCGGGACTTTTAGGGCCATTTACCTCGTCGTTGATGTCATCTAATGGGTTGCGTTCACGATTAAGAGATTCAGCCTCGCGTTGCGCTTTTAGTTCTTCTGACTGTCGGCGGTATAGTTCAGCGTTGATCTCTTTGTTCTGGGGGTCTAGCGCGCTAGCTTTATTTAGCTCTTCGTTGCTTAACTCAGAGTATCGATTCTCTGGCTGCGTCGAAACAGTGTCTGTAAGCTCCTGAGAGCTCGTCTGAGCGGCTTTAGTATCTGAGTTGATATCTAACCCATCTTCGCTAGTTTTAGCGTTTGTAGGGGCCTCTACAGCGTCATCTGCATTCTTAGCGTTAACGTCATCGCCGACTTTGCCGCGGAGTTTACCAATGCCGTAGCCCAAACCTTCGAGGCCACCCTGGAAGATTGCGCCAGTAGCAGCTTGTTCGCCAGCCTTCTGAAGTGCCTTATCAACATCACCCGTCTTGCCGTACTCTTGTAAGAAGCCTTGAGCGGCGTTTGCGCCACCTTGGGCGGCCACCTCTTTGGCTATCTGCCCAGCTAATGCCTTACCGGTAAGTTCGGTTCCGTCTACAGCTAAACGAGTAGGGTTGATAAAACCAGTAAGGGTAGAGCCTGCATCAATAGCATCGCCCACTGCAGTTGCCCAATCGCGAGCGTCTGCTTTACCTTGGCCAATCTTATCACCAGCTTCTTTAGCTTTAGTCGTGTCTTCAATGTTCTTACCGGTAATATCCTTTTGATCACGTATCCACTTACGAGCACCTTCGGCGGAGTCCATGATGGCCTTACCGGCCTTTGCGTTAGTGTCTTGGTCAAATGCGTTTACCACCTGGTTAGATGCCAGCGCCAAAGCCTCGCCGGTATCGACAACTGCACTAGCTGCCTTGCCTGCCGCCTGTTGTACACCTGCGCCTACACCTTTAGCTGTATCACCAAGCCATTTAAGACCGTTACCAAGCCAATCGTTTTTCTTCTTTTCTTCCTCTTCCTTCTTTTTCTTCTCTTCTTCTTGGCGCTTCTGTTCCTGTTGTTGCTTCTGCTCTTCCTCGTAGGTTAGCGAGCTATCGGGGTTCCAGCCATTATCGTACTTATTGCCTTCATCGTCGGCCTTAACAGCCGACCACCTGTTGCCGTATACTTGCTTCCATTCATCTTCAGTCATTTACTTCTCCTCTCTTATCCGTAGTAATATTGTTTCCATGCGTTGCCGCCACGCTGGTTTTGGGGCACATACTTCCAGAAATCGCTTGCAAATTGGCCAGTATTGCCGCCGGCGCTTCGGTAAGCATCACGTGCTAACTGGAATATCGCAGGACTAATTGCTCGACCGCTTTGGATGGCACCTGCAATAATACCCTGGGCTGCTGCGTTCGGACTGATAGCTTTACTGCCGCCCCCTGATCGTGCACGGCTATATACGGTGCCACCTCCGCCTCCGCCCGAGTAGCGGGCTGCACTTAAGGCTGCCTGCTGGGCACGGTTAAGGGCGTTTTGGCTAGCCGTAAATGCTTGGGTTGCCTCACGCTCACTACGCTGAAAGTTTCGGTTCTTCTCATTCTCGCCTGCAGTAAACTCTTGACCGGCGATCATCTGGTTCCAGCTATTAAGGTCAGATTGTTGGCGGTCTACACGGCCCAGGGCATTAGTGCGTAGCTCTTTGTCTAGGTCGGCCAATCGTCCCTGCAGTTGTAGGCCTTCATCGTTCTGTTGAAAGTCGGCTTGCATTAAGGCGGGGAGTGTTTTCTCGGCTTCGTAGCGGGCCTGCTCATGGGCTGGGATACCACTAAAGGCTAAACCCCTGCCAGTTGCCTGGTTGTTGATTGCGTTATAGGCGTTACCGCGGGCCGCATAAATACCGGCACGCTGGGCATCATACTTTTGCCCTAGGTTGCCGATTTGTTGATTGATGACATTGCGCGACCCTTCGTAAGCGGGGTTTAAGTCACCGATCGACTCTTGGATTGTTTGAACTTTAGGCGCTGTTGCCATCGTCTATCTCCATTAACTAATATTGTTCTGGTATTCGTAGATTCTAAACATCAGATAGCCTGAATCTATCGCAGTAGGTTGACCATACGACGAGTTGTCGACCTCTACTATCGGGGTTATTTTATCATGCGTGATCTCTAGAAAGCCTAAGAAGTTGAGCCCCCCATTCATACCAGCCCCGCGGGCTTGCCATCTTGTATTAATTGAGTGGCGAGTAAGGTAATCATAGGCTTGACGACTACCCGGGATGTCGAACGACTCTCCACGAATGCGCCACTTCGTCCTAGCTGGGGCGACACCTTGTACGCGTATTTGAGTCTCTATCACACGAGGCAAACAAAAGGCAAACTTATCTGAGTGAAATACCCATGGATGGTCTGTCTTTACCGGGATAAGCTGCAGGTCATACTGGAGAAACTCACCGTGCACTGCCGCCTGTTCCATTGTTGCATTCAACTTAATGGTGTTTGCGCCATGGTCATAGGTCGTATAAAGCGATATTGGGCCAGCTGATGAGTCTACCAAACCTCGTACACCTCTAAAGACGTAAGTGCCACGAACTAGATATCTACCAGTTAATCCTGACGGTATCTCGAGCATTGAGACGTTACTGCCGGGTGTCATATTCATTGTGCCGGTTAATCGCTTGGCGATAATCTCGCACTTACCGGTCGATCTGAACAGGAAGTTTTTGTCTCGATGGTATATCCTATAGTGCACCGTGCCCTTAAAGCGAGCGCCGCCGAACTGAGGAGCTTTAGCGAACCAAAGCTTCCCATTCTCAGCAAATACATTGAATTGGTCATATGGTGAGCGCCCATATATCCAGGGCTGGTTCGGATACTCTAGCCACGCGCTAAAGTAGTCGCCGTCCTCTATATCGTCAAGCGCGGTGGTTGTGGGGAGGCTAACATCAAGCTCTTTGCTACCCTCTTTAAAGTCGGTCGGATACCAGAAATCGCTATGGAAGATAAAGTTATCCGGGTTGATCATCGTACTGTAGTTTCCTCTACAACGTCTTTACCTGGCACAGTAATGGCGATAATGTCATGATCCCCATTAACGGGGCGGCCGATCAGAAGCCGGCGCGTCCCCGTTGAGTCCTTGCTTGTCTTAGTTCGTGACTCGTTCTGGAGTTGTTCAAAGTTCTTGTTAATCGTATTGACTAGTGTCGCATCATCCATGCCAGGTGTTAGCTGAATAAGAGACAACATTACAGTTTCTCCGTTACCTGGACGTGTACCTCGCCATCAAAGGATAGGTTCCAGGGAAAGATGTTACCACCTGAGATGAAGATCTTGCCATCTCGTTTCTCGCCGTTTACTACTAGGTGGCCCGAGTAGTGGCCAAAGTAGGTGCAAGTAACGATGATGTTATCAATCGTACGACCGACTGGGGCGGGGAAGCTCCCAAGCCCTGCGCGGCGTCCATTAGCCTCAATGAGCAAACCGACGTGCCCCGGGCCGTTATGGTCGTTCTGTGTACCGGTGACAGGGATAGTGCGACTATAGGTCTTAATACCGCCCATATCGGTTACTGTCCAGCCGTTGTCGTCAATGTATTGACGGAGGGCTAGTTTATCTTTAGTAATTGAATTGTCGGCGATCTTCTCACGAGTCACTGCCGAGTTTTTGAGGTTAGCGGCATCAATGTTACCGTTAAACTCATTGTAGATAGTACCAAAACGGTTGTTGAGGTCGTTCGCTACCGCCTCAGTACCATCTTGTAATTGTGAATAACTAATTAATCCCATTTATAACCTCTTTGCTTTATAACTAAATTGCGCGCCAACAAAGGCCACGCGGTTTTCTACACCATTGCGGAATACTCGTAGCTGCCAGTAACGCGCGTAACCGGAGTAACTTTGGCGCTTTGGCTTAAACGACTTACTACCACCATAGAGTGTGCCGTCACCCCACTTAAATTGACCCCACCTTGCGCCATTAACAGACAATACTTGCTCTTTAATCTTTGGCGCATCGGCGAAGTCTTTATCCATTGCGAGCCCCACTTTAAATGTAGAGTCAACACCCTGGAAGATAGGATAGAAGCGCTTGAGGCGTTTACGCTGCATTGGGCTTCCCATACTATCGTACTTGAATCGGTACTCGAAGTCGATTGGTGCGCCCATGTCATGGTAAACTTGCGTCTCGGCGTAATAGCTCATACCCACATAAGAGTTGAACACTGCGAGCTGCCCGCGGTCATCTGCATCATCGTAGTAGATTGCGCGGTCTCCATAAACGCCGGTGTCGTATTCAATGTCCTTTAACGGCTTATTGTAGATGATACACGTATCATTAACTGTTGAACCGCTAGAGGCCAAGTAAAAACGTATCTCATCTTTATACTTGGTTGCATCTATATCAGTAATGCGCGGGCATCCATCGATTAATGGAGTGATAGCATCTGAGATACGAACATCGCTTGAACCATTAAACATAAACAGCCCGGCGTCGCCTACAAAGTAGATTGCATTCTCATCTTGCACTACTCCGCGCCGTGCAATAGCGCCTTTAAAGCCGGTAGATTGCCGCATCGTGAATGACGCTTCATCGTACCCGCTAATAATATACTTACCGTCCTGAGTAAAGACTACTAAGTTGTCCTGGAATGAGCAAAGCTTGACCACTGGCGAACCGTTAAATGGTCGCGGAATAGTGAAGAAGCTTGTACTCCGCCATTCGTTATACCATTGCTCACTCGGCTTGGTTGGTGTCTTACCCGTTGGATCCCACGCCGGGTTGCCAGGCGCTTCACTAAACCTAATCGTATTAGGCAGGCCAGCCACAACACCCCACATACGATCCTTATGAAACATTACTTCACGCAGTACGGGTAGCTCAGTGTCAACAATACGGCCAACGCCAGTATCGATAATCTCCACGTCGTCAATCCAGAAGTCTTCGCCAGTTGATACAAACTCCAGGCTTGTAACGTCTAGCTCGGGCCAGTAATAAAACTCATGATTGTCCCATGAGGTTGTCATCTGCTTTTGGTAGCCTGCGATTGGTCGTAGCTGAGTATTAACACTTACGAACACCTGAGACGTGCCGGCTGCGCTAACCGATGAGAATTTAATCTTGTAGCGTTTGCCTTTAGTGAGTTGAATATCACTTTTGGTGTAGCGTTGTCCGCCGCCTGTAATCTTGAGTGAGGCCGGTGCTGATTTATATACTGTCGTATCACGTGTAACGCTACCCTGCCATCGTACAGTTGGGAGACTAAAGTTTCCGTTGTCTACAATGTTGGTGCGGTCTTGAGGAGGAGTACCATCCCAGTAACGTAGCTCATCATGACCGTTAACCCAAAACATTTTGCCGTCACCATTAGCAAAGCTGTATTCGCTAGCTTCTGATGATAAGCCCGACATAATCTCGCGCCATTTACCGGCTGCTTCATCTGCATAATAGAGCGTATTATCATATACTGCTACAGTACGGTTGTTGCGATTATCTAGGTTAAATCGATACGCGCCTTTAAGCTTTTTCTCAGGTGCTGTATAAAGCCTATAGCGTAGCATCTTACCGGTAATGGGAGTGTTAACTGTCCAGGCGGCGGAAGTCCACCGAGCCTCGGGTGTACTGTTTACTAGACCAATCTCATACCATTTGAGTGAGTCATCCTGCGGCTTAATGGCAATCCAGTATTTCTTACTAGTCTTAATCTTTGGCGGGTTAATAAAACGACAGGTGACCCAATCGCCGCTATCGCCAATGTCTCCGTTAAGGAATGAGCTGACAGATAAGCGATTACCAGGTAGTCCGTTTGCGTCCTCTAGGATCTCCACTATCACTGGGCCAGTAGCACCGCCGGGGTTCTTGATGTCTATATCTAGGCGAGTAATACGTTGGTCTACATTAGCAGTAAACGGTTGCAAAAGAAAAGCATTGTCTTTGTTTATCTTAAACCGCTGAGTAACAGTAGCTGCATTACCTAACGCTTGTGACTCGCCCAATGGTTCCATATGCAAAGAATGGCCGCGCCTAGTTGACACGGCCACGCGGCGGGAATCCTTTTGTTGGGCTTGGAGGCGGAAGTTCTTACTAAAAGGACTCTTACCCTCCTGGAGAAGGTCGACTGGCGTAACAAGGTCGATACCTCCTAGATTTAGTTGGGTAGCAATTTTAACTTGCTGCGCCATTCATCCTCCTATATTTGTAAATTACGCATCTTAATAGGGCCAAAAGCATCGCGCATACCAAAGCGAGTAACCATCTCTTGCAATTGAGCTTGGTACTGGTTCTCTACTTGAGTAGAAAGATCCATATCCTCGTTGCGGTCATGCACGCGACGGAGTGCGCCAAGAATGAGCAGCTCGGTAAACTCTTCGGGAATATCGGGCTTATCGGTATCTTGAGTCATTGTATTTGGCGTTTTATAATAATACGTGTATAGTTTGTATTCTTTATCGGTTGGGGCGTCTAATAGAATATTGCCGGCGTATTCAGTCCAGAAATAGGGCGCGTGCGGTGTATTGTTCATCGCATCTGCAAAACGCATAAAGAAGTCGCGGTATTCAAGCTTCATCTGAAAGAAGTTTTGTGCACCAGTCATTGCATGCATCTCTACCCTACTAACGTCATCGGGCAACTTAATAATAGACGTTCCAGCGGGTACATCACCAATAAAGATCTTTTCCATAAATGGTAGTTCAAATTGGTTGAAGATATCCCGCTGGGCGTCGTTCAAAAAGTTGTCAATGATTTCTGGCTCGTAATCTTCATCGTCCAGCTTATCTATCATCACCCGCTTACGTAAATCAGCGAGCGTCATTTATCCCTCCTACAGGCCGGTAGGAATAGTCAATGTTGGCACAACGTAGAGAGCGGCATTTTTTGCGTTGAGGGTAACATTTCCGCCCGGGTCGATCTTGATATACGAACCGTCTTGCGACAATTCGTTGCCCATATTCCTGTACATCGGGGCTACTGTTGTCTGGATCCCATCACGGTATGGGGCGGGAATGTTAAATACGACGTTGTTACCCTGGGCGAGGGTGGGCGTCTGGCTATATGGGCCGTCGGGTTTCAGCAAGAGCATACCATTGTACCGTCGATATAACCACTTACCCTTAGCAGTGTTTTGCTCTACCCAGGCGTTGTCGCTTTCTCCGAGCTTAGGTACGGATGCACCACCCGCTGAACTGGTAGCCTCTACCGTATATGCGCCGCCGCTAGGTATAAGCGCCAGCCCAAGGCTCCCCTCTGGAAGCGAGCTCCAGGTAGCTGTTGGGCTAAAACGGCTTAATGAATTTGACATTTTAAGTCCTTTCTATTTAATTACTATTTGCTTATATCTGTTTGTATTTAGTTCGATACTATCGATCTTGCCCGTTTTTATTGTATCGGGGCGGTATCGGTCAATGTTTAATGTTTCGCCTTTATACGCTTTTACACCAACGTAATCGGGCTTATATTGTTTGTATTCAATGCTGTATACGCTAGGGTCTAATAAATCATTAGTCCGCGTTATTGTTAGCCGCAAAGTAAGTGGCGTTGGTCTCAACTCCGACACTTCGGGCTTCGGTATAAATATAACACTCGGACTACTAATATTGACCCTTAAGTTTATGTCATCAGGCTGTATGAGAGCCGCTGTATGAGCCGTTAGAGTCGGAGGCGATATAGATACCCTCTCGGTAACCCTAGACGCTCTCAGGGCGTATATTGGGCCTGTATGGGTCAGTGTAGGCGGTCTAATGGTCAGACGCTCAGTTGCTTGTACGGGGCGTAGTTCACCTGGCGTTGGCGGCGAGTAGGTGAGTTTCGGGGGTGGCTTCTTGAATACGAGGTGCACCCATCCGCGGGTGCCGCGCAGGCTATAGGTTGGGCCATTAGCGGTTAGTGTCGGGCGAGATATTGTTAGACGTTCAGTCGTCTTACTGCCGGTTAGGGTGTACTGCTTCGGTTTTGGCTGGATATATGCGCCACCAGCGGGGAATCCGCCCATTGGCGCACTGGTTGCAAAATCGTTAGTTAGCGTATACGGTAATGGAGCCGGGTTAAAATCACTAGCTACAGCCGGCGGTAATGGAAGCGTGCTTGCAGATACGACATTGACTCGTACCGTTCCGCCGGAGGCCATACTTAACCCGTTAGCGCCTCTTGAGTTATACTCCCACCTACTTTGAGATACCGCTATATCCCATCCGCTAGGTTCGCTAGTGCCGTCTTCCCAGGCTTTGGCTCTTAGCCACGTTCCTTCAGCTCTAAACCTAAACCATGTCCATACACCAGCTCTAAGAGTCTTGTCACTGTATACTTCGAGGCCGCGTTCGACGTTATCATCTAGCCGTAGACGCTGCGAACCATTTTTGTGGTACACTGACAATACATACCCTGTTGTCACTCGCTGTCTTGTGCCGGGGTCTATAAAACTCGACCCGCGCACCATCATGAGACCCTGCTTGTGAATGCTATATTCGAACTTGGCGCGTATTAATAGCTCTACGTTGTCCTCACCCTGAAAGTTCTTGAGTCCTAGATAATGGTCGGCGAACGAGTCAGACTTCAAGACTATCTCGCCGTTCTCAGCGTAGTACTTGCCATTCTCCCAGTGCTCTTTGTAAAATGGGGATAGATCAGGGAATCTATCAGCGAAAAACCGCATAGGCTACCCCGCTACTATTTCATAATTCACACTGAAGTACGGCGGAAGATGCTTGACCGGTACGTTGCTTGAGCTGTCGTTCGGGTTGTCTGTTTTTGCATGCAGGTGAAAACCCCACTGATTGCCGGCATTCACCGCTCCGGACAAGCTAGTTGCCGGGCTCATTTTTTGGCTCATCCATGTGTTGGTTTGGTAATTATTGGGGGCTAGGTTTATTTCGGCGCTTCCTCCGCGCTGGCCCACCGAGCCACCTATTGGTGTCCCGTAAGGGAATCTACCCCTTAAGTCGGCCAATCTAAACGTGTTGGGGCCCGTCCTTTCACCGTATGATAAATACTGCTCCACAAGTGCTGCGAGTATAGGATATTGCTCAACTAGGTAGCCATCTGCGCCATTCATGAACAGACGCCCGGGTGTTGGAGTTGCTCTCATTGTCATGAATATATCGCCAACATTTGCGCCATTTTCACGATACATACCGCGGTAAAGCAACGATCCGGCAGGGAATGTCTTCGATGCAGTGCCGCGCATGCCGCGCTCAACGATGAGATTGTTACCATCGTGGCGAGATACATATACAATTTCGCAGTTGGCGAGCGTCGGGAATTTATCTGCGGGTGCAAGTGTAATGTAGTACCCAAAGTAATCAGCCTCGCCAAAACTCCTAAAGTCATCTGGATCTATCTCTATTGTCTTTTGTCCAGCAGGTAGCACCGCCTTTAATGTTGTTGATGCGAGACTACCATTCATGTTAAATATCCTCCGCCTTCAGCTGCACGCCAGTAAGGTTGGCTGTACCACCTTGGGTTACTGCCTGACCTGCGATATCGGTCACGAATAAAACTTCAGTGCCGTTGACATATGCAACATGAGTAGCTGTGCCCGTCTTTGTAATACTCAGGTTATTCGCTGCCGCTAATGTGACAACACGCTCGCCCGCTGACGGGAATGTTTGCGACGCCGTAGAGTAGCTACCCTCGCCGAGCTTTTGGCTATTTGCTGTATTGTAATCGTTCGTGTAGGACGGGAGAATTAACACCTTATTTGCGGTATTTATTTTTGCTAGTAGCGCGTTCCACGCACTGTTGTTTACCCATTTTGTCATAGTTAATTCACCTTATAAGTTATAGGATTAAGCGCAGCCACACGTAGACGTGTTTTGTTTAGCTGTTTTTTAGTAAACATTGTCGGGCTCGATTGTGTAAACCCTAAAGACTCGCCGAGTTTAACGAACCCCTTCGTCGTGTCCAGGACAAATAGCTCCGGCATTGCGCCATGACCACTTCCATACGACATCAACTCGAACAGTGGAGTAAGCTCACTTTCGTCGCCGTTCCAGATATTTCTGAAAACATCAGCACCTAACCATGAATGCCACGGCTGGTCAATAAACACTTCGCCACAGAGCTGGCCGCCAGCGCTATAGATTGATATGCCACGGAGCGTGCAGTCTACTCTTAGCCCTACGGACTCGAGCTTCTCTATAGTCTCGTCTTTTATCATTATTGTCTCCTTGTCATAAAATAAGCCCCCTCCGCTTGGGAGGAGGCTTTATGGCTTAGCTGCTATTCCTTAGTAACTTTACGCTCGATGATCACACCAGCCTCTGGGCGAACTGCGCCAACACCAAACAGGGTTGATGCAACAACGTAGTCAACACCAGCGAGCTTGTCGCGGTCGCCTTCAGTTTTAGCCATCTGAGCAACACCCTTAAGGGCTGTCTTGTGCATGACGATGATCTGGCTCGTGCGCTTGCCGCCGGCCGTATCAGTTGTCAAGGCGTTGGTGATATACACCGGAGTGCCGAAGAAGTGGCCAACATAGCCCTTATTCTTAACAAGACCAGCCTCGCCAGTTTCCTTGTAAGAGGTAAACTCAGGAATGTTGCGGAGGTCGGCACGGGCATAACCGTTGAGGAAGATACCTCGGCCGTCTTCTGGAATGTTGTTAGCGTCTAGCTGAGCCATCGCAGCAACGATGTCTTTGTAGCTCAAGTGGCCATCCGCACCACTAGCGGCAATCTTGCTAGCTGTAAACGCAGTAATAGCCTTCTTGATAGCTTCCTCGTCATGTGCGCGAGCAATCCAGCGACCAAGGCGCTCGGTGTAGAGCGCGCGGTACTCGTATTTGCTTTGAGTAGCAGCCACATCCTGGACACCAACCGCCTTGCGGAGGTAGCGGTCGACCAACACATCAACGGTTGATACATCAACAGCGTCAATAGCTGATGCGCTCTCAACGGTAGTGTTAGTAGCGGTACTGTCGGTGATTTCCTTCATGAAGGGGACGTGAACAACATCGCCCATGTGGACGCCATCACCAAGGTTTGTCTTGTCAATAAAGTCGA